>Ga0187893_10000413_pt1 | contig 112088 bp, 74 predicted proteins | sample MA1701074metaG_FD_139574 | JGI IMG/M metagenome (GOLD analysis project Ga0187893, IMG submission 139574) | White microbial mat communities from a basaltic lava cave in the Kipuka Kanohina Cave System on the Island of Hawaii, USA - MA170107-4 metaG ...
TCGAGCAACCGGACTTCTTCAGGGGTCAGCACTAACTTGGGTCGAGTCGATTGTCTAGCCATGCCCCCAGCATAGCAGAGAATCGACTCTATAGATACTATTCAGTGAAACGATATACTAGCTCTGTTCCACCCGGGCCCACCAGGCGCGCATCTGCCCAACCCGCCACCACCAGAGTACGGTCATATGAGCCTGCATCTTCAGTGAGCAGCCAGAGTTGCCGAGCTCCCGAGATATCGATGTCGAAGTCAACCTTCGCTTTGTTCACCGCGCCGCTATCAAAGCGGTTCAACGGGGGCTGTGTCAGCTCGTTCAGCATTCGCTTGGCGCCACGATGCAGCAGATAGGTGAGGTCTTCGCCATTCACCAGCTCCAAGGCCTGCAGCGTGCTGGCCTCCTCATTGCGTGTGGTGAAAACCTGGTCGCGAATGGGCCTGCCCAAGGAGCGTGTCAGGGGAGACGATTTGAGACGCCACTCCCGGCTGTAGGTGCCGGTATCGCCCTGCTTCGGTTCCAGCACCCGCCATTCCCCGGTTATGGAAGAGACTACGTCCATAACCTGTTCGGCTGTCAATCGACGCGGCAAGGGGCCCCGAAACACAAAGTCCTTTTCTTCCTTCTTGACCGAATGTACGGTCGGCAATTGATAGGTCTGTGACGTGAGAATGCGGCCCAACAAATGCTTGAGATCGTATCCATGATCCACAAAGTCCCAAGCCAGCCAATCCAGCAAGTCCTCGTTCCACGGCTGCTGGTCCATATCGTCCACGGGCTCCACTAGCCCCCGGCCGAAGAGTTTTTTCCAATAACGATTGACGAGGGTTCGAGCCAGGCGCCCGTTCTCAGGCAACGTCATGAGACGGGCCGCAGCCGCACGGCGTGCAGCCAGTGGCGCCGTCGTTTCCACGCTTCCCAGCTCGGGGTAGAGAAACCTGGCTTGAGACTTCTCGCCGAGCTTTACGTCACAGCGCACCAACTCCAATTCGTTCTCGGAGAAGAAGCTTGCCAGCCCATAACTGTCGCGCAGCTTCCACTGATTGATGAAGCTGTCGTGGCACGAGGCGCACTTGAGGTTTACTCCCATGAATACCTGAGCGCTGTTTTGGGCAGCCTGCACCGGAGGGATCTGGCTGGCGCTGACGTCGCCGCGCCAGTTCACCCCAATCAGATATCCGCGCGGATCCTCAGGCTTCTCTGGATTGAGCAGGGCGGTGACGAACTGATTGTAGGGAAGGTTGTCCTCGAGCGCCTTCAATAACCACGTCGTGATGGTCTGCCTCTCACCGTGATAGACAACACCCTCATCGTTGCGCAACAGGTCGTTCCAGAAGCTGATCCAATGTTCACTGTAATTCTTGCGATCAGAGAGCAGTACGTCAATGAGCCGATCACGCTTATTGGGCTGGGCGTCTTTCAGAAACTGCGCCAACTGCGTCGGCGTTGGGAGCAAGCCCCATACATCGAGATAGACGCGCCGGGCGAAGATCGCATCCGTCACGACGGGTGAAGAGCTCTGACCGCGTTGCTGAGAATAAGTCGCGGTAAAGCGGTCGATCGGATTCACGAAACTCCCCAAGACCTCGGGGATGACAGGCCTTCGCGGCGCCAAGGGGGGCTTCCAAGCTGCAGCTAAGGGAGAGGCGGCATCCCAACCAGCGCCCTGATCAATCCAGGACTTGAGCACCGCAATCTCAGAGGCCGGCAGCGATTCCTGCCCCATCGGCATCACGGGCTTCTTCTCGCCGGTCAAATGCTGGACGAGCAGACTCTTCTGGCTGGAACCGGGAACAATCGCTGGCCCGTTCTTGCCGCCCTTCAGCATTGCCGCACGCGTCAGCAAGTTCAACCCACCTTGAGGATCTTTCTCGCCATGACACTGCACGCAGCGCCGATGAAGAACCGGCTGAACCTCCCGAGCGTAGTCTGCGGACTGGGCAGCACCTTCAAGGCGCGGTGGAAGGACCCCCCAGAGCACGATCAGGATCATCGTCGCGATCAAGTTGCGTTCGAACCGAAATAGAATCATTTCACTCCAATTGCTTGAATTACTGCATCACTACGAATTCCGAGCTGAAGTGCAGCAGTCATCTTAGTGTCAAACTCGAAACGCAGCAAGGCCGCGCCGGCTCGATTCTGAGGCCCGGATCGGAAAGTGCCGGTCTCGGCATCATTTCTGGTTGCCCAGGGCTTGCAGGACTTCGCTGGTTTTTGAAACCCAGCCAAATTTGAGAGCGAAGTTCTTCAATGTGGATGAGTGGAGGTCCGGAAGATAGGAGGAGACTGCATCAGAGACTAGAGTCGTTTTGTATTCGTAGTGAAAAGCCTCGCGCGCGGTTTCTTCGACACAGATCTGTGTGACGGTGCCGGTGACGATGAGAGATTCAACGCCTCGTTGGCGCAGGGTATCGTCGAGCTTCGTTCCGTGGAAGGCGCCATAGCCGAGTTTGTCAATCACGACGTCTTCCCGTTTCGGCGTCAGCTCGTCAATGATCGCGGTACATTCCAATGTTTTGTGGATATCGGCGTAGAAGCGCCTGTGTCCCGCGTGACAGGCGAGAGTTGGCGGAGCGAGCTTGGGCGAAAACTCCCAAAGCAAGCGGTGCTCGGGGCCAGCCAGAAATCGTGTGTAAGCGATCGGCAGACGATTCTTGCGAAAGTGTTGAATCAGTTGCTGGTGTTGGGAGATCGTGTCGCGCGCTTGTGGAACTTCCATGGGAGCCCCTACCCTCACAAAGTCGTTCTGCATGTCCACAATCAGCAACGCGGGTTTAGCGAAGCGATCGACAGCCATATCTTCACCTTTTGCATACAACGTGCGTGGGGCCAGACCCCCTCTTCATCTCCCCCTTATGCGCTTCGCAAGTGGGAGAACTCTTAGGTCAGGCTTACACCAGCAACTTCCTGACTACCTCGCCGCTCACGTCGGTGAGCCGAAAATCTCGACCTTGGAACTTGTAAGTCAGGCGGGTGTGATCCAGACCGAGTAAGTGCAAGATGGTGGCTTGCAGGTCGTGAACATGAACCTTGTCTTCAACGACGTTGTAGCCGAGTTCGTCGGTGGTGCCCAGGGTGATGCCTTTCTTGATGCCTGCCCCGGCCAACCAGACAGTGAACGCTCGCGGATGGTGATCACGTCCTAGAAACTTCGATCCGTTACGCTCCTCGTTCATCGGCGTGCGTCCGAACTCGCCTCCCCACACCACCAAAGTGCTGTCCAGCAAACCGCGCTGTTTCAGGTCCCGCAGTAGCGCAGCGGCAGCGCAATCGGTCTGTTGGCACATTTCCGGCAGCTTGTGAACGATGTCGTCGCTACGGCTGCTGCCGTGATTGTCCCACCCACGATGGTAGAGTTGCACGAAGCGAACACCGCGCTCCACTAACCGACGGGCGAGCAAACAGTTGTTGGAGAACGAGAGTTGGCCCGGTTCGGTGCCATACATTTCATGGATTGCCCGTGGTTCTTTCGAAATGTCCATCAGCTCAGGTGCGCTGCTCTGCATGCGGTAAGCCATCTCGAAAGCGGCGATGCGCGTGGCGATCTCAGGATCTCCCACTCCCTTGAGCTGGAGTTCATTCAGCCGGTTCAGTGCATCTAACGACTGTCGCCGAGTCACGGGGCTCATACCCGAGGGGTTGGATAGGAACAAGACGGGATCGCCTTGGGACCGGAACTGCACCCCTTGATACAGCGTCGGAAGAAAACCGCTGCCCCATAGAGAGGTGCCCCCATCAGGCTGCCCGCCACCGGAAATGAGAACCACAAATCCGGGCAAATCCTGTGACTCGGTTCCGAGACCGTAAGTGACCCACGATCCCATGCTCGGCCTGCCAAACTGCGTCGAACCCGTGTTGACGAACAGTTGTGCCGGTGCATGGTTGAAGGCATCGGTCGTCACCGAACGGATCACAGCAATATCGTCAACAACGCCTGCGAGGTGTGGCAACAACTCTGAGACTTCGGTGCCGGCGGCACCCTGTTTGCTGAAGCGATAGGGAGAGCCCAGCAGCTTGGGAGTTCCCTTGATAAACGCGAAGCGTTCCCCTTTAACGATTTCTTCGGGAATGGCCTGCCCGTGATGCTGCTGCAGCTGCGGCTTGTAGTCGAACAGGTCTAGCTGGCTGGGTGCGCCTGCCATGAACAGGTAGATGATGTTCTTGACCTTCGGAGAAAAATGCGTTGGCTTTGCGACCTGCGCACTTCCTGGCGAGTCGGCGGCACCAGCAAACAATCGCTCATTGGCGAGAGACGCCAGCGCCATCGTGCCCAAGCCCGTGCCACATTCCCTAAAGAAATGCCGCCGCGTAATCGCCGCTAGGATTTCAGAATTGAATCTTGTCTTTTTCTCGTCACTCATCACTCGCCACTCGTTACTGCTTAGTGATCGTCTCATCCAGATTCAACAGAACATTTGCAACTATGGTCCAGGCTGCTTCCTCCCAAACCGGAAGGCCTTCGGGCCAAGCCATGTCGCCCACCAAGGTCAAGGCTTCTTTGGCGTTAGCGCCTTGTTTGAAGCGGTCTGCTTGCTGCGTCCAGTAGGCTAGAAGTTGCTTTAACTCACCGGAATCAGGCTGGCGGGCTACGCATAGTCGAAAGCCGTGCACCATTCGCGTTTTGGCTTCGGGACCACCTTCCTTCACAATGCGCAAAGCGAGGTTCTGTGCCGCTTCGAAGAACGTTGGGTCGTTGAGCGTCGTCAATGCCTGCAGAGGGGTGTTTGTCCTGGGCCGCCGTGTTGTGCAGTACTCGCGGCTGGGAGCGTCGAATGTGAAAAATGACGGGTAGGGAGAGGTGCGCCGCCAGAAGGTGTAAATGCCGCGACGATACCGGTCTGCGCCCTTGCTTGGTGTCCATTTCTCCTGGCTGTAGTGTTGCGTCCAAATACCTTCTGGCTGGGAAGGGAACACACTCGGACCACCAACTCTCTCCGAAAGCAAGCCACTGGCTCGAAGTGCCACGTCACGGATAGCCTCGGCTTCCAGGCGAAAGCGTGGTCCTCTTGCCAACAACCGATTGTCGGGATCGCCCTGATTCAGTTCAGCCGTTGTCCCAGACGATTGCCGGTAGGTTGCAGAGGTGACAATGAGACGTTGCATCGCCTTCACGTCCCACTGTTTTGCCACCAGTTCAGTTGCCAGCCAATCCAGCAATTCGGGGTGCGACGGGCGTTCACCCTGAGTACCAAAGTCCTCACTCGTTGCCACCAGACCCCTTCCGAAGAGCTGCTCCCAAATCCGATTCACTGTCACGCGGGCCGCCAAAGGATTGCGCTCGCTGACCAGCCAGCGTGCCAGGTTGAGCCGATTCGCTGGCTGGTCCTCAGGCAAGGAAGGAAATAGAGCCGGGAGACCCGCTGCAACGGGCTCGCCTTTGTTCAAGAAACTGCCTCGCATATGAATGTACGTCGCACGAAGCTCCTTTCTTTCCTGCATTGCCATCGTCTTGACGACCCTGGGTTCTGAGCTCCGCAACTCGGCAATGCGCTTTCGAGCATCGTCCAGTTGAGGTGCGATTGAGCGGTAGTGAGCCGCTAGGGCAGATCTTTGATCGGAGCTGCGCTGCTCGGGAGGCATCGAGAGGATGGCGCGCACGGAATCGGGCAACGAGACCGGGTTCTTCGAGGAAGTAACGAACAAGCGAAACCTGCCGATGTTAGCGGTCTTCTTTTTGGAGCGGTTGCCGAGCGTGATGGCGAGCGCCGTACCCTGCTCGAACCCGGTCCCATCGCCGGCTTCGAAATAGGCCGATACCTTCTCCAGTTTGCCCGCCTTTGGTTTAGCGATCGACCAGCCGAGGTTGGCTTTGCCTTCGATGACGCTTTCAATGCTGAACTCCGGAGCCACCTGTTCAGCGGCCGCCCGAGTCCAGGACACGGACTGCACTGTCTGGGGGGTTCCCTTCGGCGAAGCTTGCGCCTCGATGCGGCTCAGCACAAAATTGCCCTCAACGTCACGTCCGAACCCACCCGATGGCAAGCTCGGATCTGACAAAAGCTCCAAACGCAGCCCGGTTATGGTTTTTAGGTCAGTCGGGGAGACGACTGTGTAACTGTCGTTTTCAGGATTGGGTCCCTCTGCCAGAATTGAGCCGTCGGGGAGAAGCTTCAATGCTGCACCGCCGTTTGATAGTGCCCCGGTCGGTCGCAAAATAATCCATTCGACGGGCTGCGCATCAACCTGACGTTCCCATTTGAGCTGAGCTTCGTTGAGTTCCGCAGTCGGCTTGGCCAACACCGACTCCAGCTTGGCAATCTCGGTCCTGATCTCGTCTCGCTTCGCCGACTCTGCGGGCGTCAGCGCCTCGATTTCCGGTTTCTCGTTGCGTTCCTCGCCGTCTGCCGTGTTGTTAAAAAAAGCGAAGAAGCGATAGTAGTCCTGCTGCGACAACGGATCGTACTTGTGGTTGTGGCATTGAGCGCACGCCAGCGTCGAGCCCAGCCAGACGGTCGCCGTGGTGTTCGTGCGATCCACCACGCCTTCTACCCGAGTCTCTTCCGCATCCACGCCACCTTCCATGTTGATCATGGTGTTGCGATGGAAGCCGGAAGCAATCTTCTGGTCGAGCGTCGCATTGGGCAGCATATCCCCAGCCAACTGTTCGACGGTGAACTGATCGAAGGGCAAATTCCGGTTGAAGGCTTCAATCACCCAATCCCGATATTTCCACATCGATCTGAGCGGGTCACTCTCGTAACCGTGGCTGTCGGCATATCGGGCCAAATCCAACCAGTGCCGAGCCCACCGTTCGCCATAGTGCGGAGATGCCATCAACCGTTCCACTAACCTTTCGTAGGCATCTGGATTCCTGTCTGTGACAAAGGCGTCCACCTCTTTGATTGAGGGTGGCAGTCCGATCAAATCCAGACTCACTCGGCGGATCAACCGGGCCCGGTCTGTTTCCGGCGAAGAGCGCAGGCCTTCCTTTTCCAATCGAGCCAGAACGAATTGGTCGATCGGATTACGAACCCAAGACTTGTTCCTTACTTCTGGAAGGGCAGGGCGAACCGGAGAGACATACGCCCAGTGCTTGTTCTCGGCTGCGGCGGGGTCTTCTGGCCACGAAGCGCCGTCGTCAATCCAGCGGCGAATGACTCCGACCTGCTCGTCGGTCAGAGGATCGCCAGTCATCGGCATCCGTTTGCCTTCGATCTGACCGGCGATCATCTTCACGAGTGGGCTCTCGTCACTCTTTCCGGGAAGAATCGCCTTGCCGGACAGTCCACCCGTCAACGCTTTCGATGAATCGAGGCGCAATCCACCCATGAGGTTCTTCGAGCTGTGACACTGAACACAGCGAGCGATGAAGATAGGCCGAATGTCTTTGGCGAAATCTGCGGGTCGTAAGGCAGGTGCGGGCAAAATTCGAGAGATATCAGGACTTTTCCCTTGGGCACCCATACTCGCAGGGGTTGTCCACGTCAACAGACACACCAAACCGAGCGTCGCAAATCGATCCACTGAATATCTCCGTCTCAGACTTCAGCTGAGCTGGGCGAAGGTGAGGCATCACTTCGCATAGGACGATACCATTTTATCCAGCATTGCGAATTGTGGCGACATCTTGTTGCGTGCATTGGTAGTGCACTAGTTAATCGGGTTGCGACGCTTTGGAGTGTGGTAACTTGCTACCGCTCTTTCTTGGATGCTGGCGGTTTGAATTCCGTGATGCAAACGTCGGGATACCAGGCGTCCCCTCGGGCAACGAGTGTGGGTGCAGCAAGCTGCCTGAGGAGACGAGCCCGGTCGAAAGCGGCAGCAAGCTTCCGCACTCCAAACTCCCCCTGTGACTAGATGGATTGCTGGCACTGTTGACTCCGAACCCTCCGCCCAAACAGACGTGCATGTGGGAGTGAATGAGGTTCCCGCAGGGTTCCCTGCTCCCAAACGGGTCAGACTTCCTGATCGACCCGATTTGAAATCAAGAACAGGTAGGAAAGGATACCCACCACGGAGATCGCTCCTGTGATGCTGAGGGCTAGGATGAAAGACTGTGTTACGTGAGCGATATATCCTGTCAAGGCTGGCGCGATGATGCCGCCCACATTGCCGCCAAAGTTCTGAATGCCGGAGACGGTACCCACGATGCTCTTTGAGCAAACCGCTTGCGTCAGTGTCCAAGTGTTGGGTGATGCCAGACCGAGGCCGCAGAGCGAAACTGCCAGCAGCCACACCGACGTCATCTTGTCCTCCACCATGCCTGCCGGAACGATGAGGCACGCGATGGCCATGCCCACGGCGATGAAACCCTTTCGCACTGAGGTTTCCCGCCAACCTTGGCGAATCAGCCAGTCACTGGCCAACCCTGCCAGCATGATCGCCACCGACATGGCCAGAAAGGGTACAGAGCTGTAAAAGCCCATCTCTTTCGCAGTGAAACCTCGGCCTAGCACTAGATATCCTGGCAGCCAGGTTAGATAAACGTACCAGACATAGTCGTAGGCAAAGAATCCCAGGAAGATGCCGAAAACGGTGCGATTCTTAAACAGGTGCAGGCTTTTGGCGAACGAAGGCGAAGCGGCCTTTGCTGTCGCCGAGGTGGCTACCGGAACGCCGCGATGCTCCCACTTCTTGAGAAAGACGTTCCACGGGATGAGCCAAAGCAACGGCACAATGCCGATAATTGCAAAGAACAGTTTCCAGCCATACTCGGCGAGAAGGTAGCCCGCAGCGATCGAGACGAGTGCCTGCCCCAGACGGACTCCCATCAAGTAAGCGCCAGTCACGGTTCCACGCTCGCGATCAGGGAACCAGTTGGCAACGGCCCGGGCACTGGCGGGGAATGCGACCGACTGGCCTGCGCCAAGCAACACGCGCGCGGCCATCAAGCTAACAAGTCCATTGGCCAGGCCGGTGAGGGCTGAGATGGTCGACCAGAAGGCATATCCAATGGCATAGGACCTTCGCACTCCGTAGCGGTCCACCAGCCAGCCTGCTGGCATCTGCATAAACGAGTACACCCAGAAGAAGGCCGACAGCAGGACACCCATGACTGCGGGCGAGAGCCCCAACTCCTTGATCATGTAGGGTGCCACCGGCGACAGGGCGCCTCTTTGCGCATAGCCGAAGATCATACCCACAACCAGCAGTGTGGCGAGCCACCAGCGCTGTGATGAGTCACGTAGATTTTCGGAAACTGGTTCAACAGGCGAGTTGGCAGTCGGAGCGGCAGGTTTCACTGAGTATCCTCGTGGTGGCCAACCGGCGGCCAGGACTGTCGGAGCGCCGGGCGTGAGAGTTGTGATGCTAATGAGAAAACCTATAATACCGGATGATAGTGCCTCGAAGTGTTTTTTCTCTGACAAACCCAAGAGAAACGCCACGACGGCGTTTCCCAGAAGAGCGATGATCCGTGGCACTTAACTTTGCCAGCAATCAAGTACTGTTCGGCTGCGACCCGGCCGAGGGCATTGTGGCCCTTGAGTTGGAGGATGATCGGCACGTCCGACTCTATCGAAGAGTACAGGGACGACTGCTGTCCGAGTTGCAAGAGTTTCGGTCAGTCATCTGGCTGCAAGGATCCGAACTCCTTCGCAACTTCAAGGGCGAAGTGGAAGTTGCAGAGCTTGGTGGAGAGCTGGTCTATCGAGCGCTGGCCGTCTTCAAGTCCTGGAAGGACTGTCTCTCTGCCAAGAAGTATCTTTCCAAAGTGACTGTGGGCAGGCCTTCGGGTACGTCCTCAGGCTTTCTCTTTCTGAATGATCCCATTCATCAGCACCTTCTTGTCACCGGCCAAACGTGTTTTCTTGGAATGACGCCGAGTGATGTGAACCGGATGCAGATTGACATCGAGACCTATTGTAGTGCCGGATTTGAGTTTCCAAACCCGGAGCGTGAGGAAGACCGCATCATCGCTATCGCGCTGAGCGATTCTTCGGGCTGGGAAACGGTGCTGTGGGGCAAACAGCTCTCGGAACCTGAGATGTTGGAACGCCTGAATGCACTCATTCAGGAGCGCGATCCCGATGTCATCGAAGGGCACAATATCTTCAAATTTGACTTGAGCTACATCAAAGCCCGTGCGAAACGACATGGCATCGCCTTGAAGTGGGGGCGCAACGGCAGCGAGCCATCGGTTTACAACTCGCGACTGTTCATTGCGGAACGAACGATTGACTATCCCAAGTGGGAGATCCACGGACGACACATTGTCGATACCTGGATCCTGTCTCAGTTTTACGACATCAGCAGCAGGGAACTGGAAGGGTTGGGCCTCAAGGAGATGGCACAGCATTTCGGGCTTGCGTTGGAGGATCGCACCTATATTCAGGGCAGCCAGATCAGCCGCGTGTACGACGAAACACCTGAAGTGTTACGCCGCTATGCTCTGGACGACGTTCGGGAAACACGCGGACTGTCGGCGCTGCTGACGCCCAGCTATTTCATCCAGGCTCAAATCTTCCCCTACAGCTTTCAGGATGTGGTCGTTCGAGGCAACGCTACCAAGATCAATTCACTGTTCCTCCGCGAATACCTGCGGCAACGCCATTCGTTGCCAGCTCCGCCGGGTGAAGCCAAAGAATTCGCGGGCGGCTACACCGCCATGTTCAGAGAGGGTGTCGTCAAAAACGTCGTCCATTGCGATGTTACGTCGCTCTATCCCTCCATCATGTTGGCGCGGAAGGTCAAGCCAGGTGTCGATGTGTTGGATGTTTTTCTACCCCTGCTCAGGGACCTGCGGACGTTCCGGGTAGAGGCCAAGCGCCTGGCACAACGGGCGGCCAGCGACGACGAACGCACGCACCATCAGGCCTTGCAGACGACGTTCAAAATCTTGATCAACTCGTTCTACGGTTACCTGGGAACATCCTTTTCGAATTTTGCTGATTTTCGTGCGGCGGGCGAAATTACCGAGACTGGCCAGCAGATTCTCAAACACATGATCGGCTGGTTGCAGCAGCAGGGTTGCGATGTGATTGAACTGGATACCGACGGCATTTACTTCGTTCCGCCCGAGGCCCGCAGTGGTCCCGTACTGGCGGAGGGGTTGATTGTTGAGCTGGCGACAACCCTTCCCGAAGGTATTGAAGTCGAGCTGGACGGCCACTATCCGGCCATGTTCAGCTACAAGATTAAAAACTACGCACTGTTGAACACATCGGGCAAGTTGACCATCAAGGGATCGGGCCTGCGTTCGCGCGGCTTAGAGAGATTTCAACGCCAATTCCTGCGCGAACTCATTCTTTTGCTACTAACGGATCAAGAGGAAAAAGTTCGGAAGCTCTATTCGGAAACGCTCGCCCGGTTTGACCGGCATGAGTTTCAGGTTGAAGACTTCTGCAAGACTGAAACACTTTCGGAATCCCTGGCCAGTTACCGGCAAAAAGTGGAGGAAGGGAAGCGCAACCCTTCGGCGCTTTACGAACTGGCGTTGAAATCGGGTCGCGACTACCGTGCCGGAGATCCATTGTCCTTCTACGTTACCGGCACCAGGAAGAATGTAACGGTGTATGAAAGCTGCAAGCTCGCCAGCCAGTGGGATTCCGCACACCCCGATGAGAATGTGGCGTACTATAAAGCCAAGCTTGAGGAGCTGTATGACAAGTTCAGGGTCTACCTATCCCATCAGGAGCCACCCGTCCAGGGAGTGTTAAACCTGGGCTGAGACTGCACGTCACGCCCCCTCAGAGTGTGGCAGCCAGCAAGAATCTATAGAAGACAAGACCGTTGTGAACTGTCGAACTTCGTATGCACAACTAAGAGACCTAATGAAGTCGGAGCCGCAAATCCTTACGGACCGCAAGAAACGTTGCATGGAAAAACGAAAGGAGGATTCTTGAATGCCCAAGAGTGAACCTTGGCGATATGAGAAGCTTACCTGGCCGGAGATCAACCAGGCCATAGAGGCCAAAAAGGTGGTCGTCGTCCCGATCGGTTCCACCGAACAGCACGGACCGCACCTTCCGTTGGACGTGGACGTCGTCTGTCCTACGGGTGTCGCCCACGCGACGGCTCGACTCATCCCTGACGAGGTCCTGGTGATGCCGCCCATTGTTCATGGCTACACAGGTCATGTCATGGACTTTCCCGGAACAATCAACATCCACTGGGAGCACTTCATCAAGTTTGTGATGGATGTGGGAAAGAGTCTCGCCTACCACGGATTCAAGAAAATAGTACTGCTCAACGGTCACGGTTCAAATGTGCCCAATCTTGACCTGGCAGCCCGACGCATCAACCTGGAGACGGACGCGGAGTGTATTGCCAGCTCTTGGTGGATGATGCTCTCAGTGGACAAGAACTTCATGCCATCGTGGCGCCAGAGCAAGTTTCCAGGCGGATGTGCCCACGCGTGTGAGCTGGAAACCTCGGTCTATCTCTATTTCGACGAGGACAACGTGCGCAAGGATCGGATCGTGGACGGGGAGATTGCTTTTCACGCAACTCACCCTTCAGATTTTCAATGGGTTGACTTGTTCAGTGCAGGCCCGGGCACTGCCATTTCCTGGACCGCCTCCTACTCCGACAGCGGGGTTTTGGGACAGGCGACGCTCGCAACGAAGGAGAAAGGTGAACGAGCTGTGAAAGAAGCGGCCGGACAACTCGCGAAGCTAGTTCACGAGTTTCGTGTGAGACCGAAGCCCTCGCGAGGCGATCACCATTCAACGAAGCCAACAATGCCGATGCCGTGGGGACAAGACGAACTGCCAACGCAACTCGGCAATGTGCATATAAAGCCAAACAGGTAGGTGGTACCTGGAATCGCGTTGGATGCGTTCTTTGGCGAGCCACGAATATGCGGGAGGGTGTGCTTTCGGGACGCTGTTCAAAGGAGTCGAGAAAGGTCCAGTCTGTTTTTCAGCAGACCTCTCATGACTTGTCTCCTTTTCGCCTGCCCTCCCCGATGAAGACTGATTCAACATCGAACGATCAACGAATGGGACAAACTACACTCAGATGGGAACGGCTGGGCCGAATGTCACGACGTTTTCGAGCACTGGCCTGCAGAAGAACCGGATTTACCATTATCGGGTGCGTTCCTATCGCCAAACTTTGAACTCTGACTATTCCAACGTGGCGTCTGCCAAAACGCTCAAACGGTGAGTGGCTGCAACGTGCGCAGGAACTTTCGCTCCAAGTACTCTAACGATTTTCCACGTCAGTCGATTGGTCTTCAGAATAGCCATTCTCTGCTCTCCACGAGCGTTCGTTCGTGATTCCCCCAGAGATCAGGGTGCGCTGGCCACAAACGCGCCATCGCCAGTCTTTTCTCCGGGCTGGCCGCCATCATTAATGACAGCGTAAGCGATGAAGGGATTGTTGCCTGCAATCCTCGTCACTCGTGCGTACCCTTGAGTCATTCCCGGGGCATGCTGCGCCAGGACGCTCCCAACCTGCTTCCACGCCCTGGCGTTGACCGTTGTTTCAAAGCTAGCCACCGTGAGGCCCGTCTCTCCGTTGAAAATCTCGATGCGGAAGAGGTCGGCACTGCCATCCGTTTCTCCCGTGTTCACAAGCGCAAGATTCGATCGCGTCTCACTGGTTTGCTGCAAGCCGTAGACCCAGGCGCTGCCGGTGGTTGCCATGCCGCTCGGCACGGCCGCGTAAAACAGCCCATACCGGCCACCGGCGGCTCCAGCCGTGGAAGTGCGGGCGGCGAGATAGACGCCATTTAGGTCGCCACCCATGACCTCTGCAAACATGGCCCCTGCCAAAGGCTCGCCTTTCGGGCCGATGCCAGGGATCGCTGACTCGCGCAACCGTTGCACCAAGTCCGGAAGAATGAGCTGCTCTTGTGGGCTCAGGTTAATCGTGAAAGTGGCCGTGGAGAGTGGAGCCTTGATCGGGTCAGCGACGTAGCTGCATCGCAGGGTTTTCTTCACAGAGGACCAGTTGGTGGCAACCAATTCTGTTGAAAAATCATTCGCCTCGACCACAGCGGGCAAAGTCATTCGGCTTCGCCCCTTCATCTCGTTTTCGGGCACGGGCCTAATGAATGACCCATCCGAGTTGGCTTGGTCATTGATCACCGCGTAGGCATAGTAGGGCGCCGCCCCGCTGATGCGTTCAATGCGGACATATCCGTTCGTCAGCGACAGACCATTGGATACTAGGATTTGGTCAATCTGATGAAAGCCACCTGGTGGAAGCACCACGTCTGGAAGCTGTCGGGAGAAAGGAGCGCTGGCATCTCCCGAGTAAACGGTTACGCTTAGCGAGATGAATCCTTGAAAAGTGCCGACATTCTCAAGCGCCACGTTGGTGCGATCCGAACCGTTCTGGCGGAGCCCGAACAAATGGACGGGTCCATCGAGCAGGGCGTTTGGCGGCAAACCGGAATACGCCAACCCGGCTCGCCCATCGGGAACATCCGTGGAGGTGCGAACCAAGACGGCCGCCTCCTCGGGCGAGGAAAGACCGTTGAAACGGACCCGGAGCGTCCCAGCTCGATTGCCGGACCCGGGAATCGGAATGCCACGCTGCCGGAGATAGGCAATCGCGTCAGGGATGATTTGCTGTTTCCCTGCGCCGAGGAAGTCGGTCGTCATTCCACTGCCGCCACCAAGAGCTGAGTTATAGGTGAATTCGACCGTTGCGTCCCGAGTTGAGCGATTGGCGAGCAGCACTTCCGACGAATAGAACGCCCCCGTGGCGCCAGCCGAGGACAGGACGATGGGCACAAAGATTGTGCTTGCAGGGGATGGAGCGTATAGCTCACCCATGGGGGTGGTACCATCGAACCGATTCCCCGTGACCAGCACCTTTCCATTCGTCAGTAGAGTTACTGTTTCCAGAAAGCCGCCGAATTTCAGGTCGGCCGTTCGGCTCCACAGTCGTGTGGTCGGATCGTACAGCTCCGCACCGTAGCCAGTACTAACGAAGAGGACTTTGTCGTTGGGCAATAGCCTGGCAGTGTCATGAGGGTTGTCAGGGCTACCGGCTCTGATGAGGCTGCCGGTAGGACTGCTGGTCTCAGTGGATGGATCGTAGAGTTCTGCGCTGTTAAGAACAGTGAAAGAATCACCCCCTCTGTACCCACCTGCGATTAATACTTTCCCATCCGGTAGCACCGTGGCGGTGTGACCCGTGCGGCCCGTACTCAAACTGCCGGAAATGGTCCAGATCCCAGTGGCTGGGTCGTACAGTTCCGTGCTGATGGGATACTCAAAGAAAGGTCCAGTGTCGCTGCTCGCACCTCCTGCGATGAGAACCCTTCCGTTGGGCAGCAGCGTAGCTGTGTGATCACCTCGCCTCGTCCGAGGGCCAGCAATTGCTCTGAACGTCTCTGTGGCTGGGTCATATAAGCCGGCGGCGAAGTACGTAACAGGGCCATAGCCGTCACCCACAATCAGAACCTTGCCGTTCGGTAACAACGTCGCTGTGTGATAGATGCCCACCCAGCCTGGTTCAAAGGGGTCACCTGTCACACTCCATGTCCCCGTGACAGGGTCGTAGAGCTCTGCTTCAAAGGCTACTTGATCCGAACCATCCCAGCCCCCCACGACTAACACTTTGCCGTTCGGTAACAAAGTCGCTGTATGGAGAACACGGCCCCAGGTCAGGTTGCCCGTTGGACTCCAGACCCCGGTCGCCGGGTCATACAGCTCCGCCTTGTTGGTGACCCACTCGCTGCCACCTATTGCAAGAAGAAGCTCTTCACCTCCAGCCACTAAAACCTTGCCGTTGGGCAGCAGCGTGGCGGTATAGCCGGAGCGAATCGTGCTCAGACCGCCAGTAACGCTCCAACCTGGAACCGGCTCGGTCTCTTGTGCAAGAGGCTGCCACCACAAGCCCGCAGCGCTCGTCAAACCAGCAACCATCACCATGAGGTTGGATACTTGTCGGATTGTTCCGTTCATGGTTTTCTGAGCCCCATTTGTTGTGTTGGCACTGAATTCAAAGATGAACTTTGGGAAGTCCTGTAGCGCACCTGCCGCATTGGGCAGGTCTGCGGCCTTTGAAGACCCGATGACGAAAGCCGCAGACCGCTGAAAAGCGCGGTTTGCGCTACAAATGCTGAAAGTCTCAGCTAGGTCCCGTCGTCGATTCAGTTCCCGGGGCTGGCAGCGCCGAGCGCATTCCAGCTAGCGTCGACTGGTAGGCTTCATCCCCAGATAGTCCCAGCAACCTTGGCAGCTATCGTTTGAGGTTGGCGTAGACGCTTGAATTTCGAATTGAACTAGATCGAGCTGCATCGGGAGGAACGCGCCGTCTCCGGTTCGCTGACCAGGCAGGGCACCATCGTTTACGATTGCATAGGCAATGAAGGGATTCTTCCCGGCAGTCCGCGTCACGTGCGCATAGCCATTGGATGTTCCCGGTGCATACTGGCTAAGGATGTTTCCGATCTGAATCCACCCCTGAGAATCAAGAGTGATGCCTTCGATGGTATTCACCTTTGCTCCGATAGCGCCGTCGAACAGCTCGATTCTGAAGGTATTGGGAATTTCAGTAGACAAGCCCGCACATGCCAGACCCAGATTGGTGCGGGTCTCTGAGTTCTGTTGCAGCCCGTAGACCCAAGCACTTGTTGTAGCGATCGAGTCAGGTTCGAACGGCACACCAGGATAGAAGACTCCGAACTGGCCGCCACTCGTACTCGCAGTGGAGGTTCGCGCCCCGATGAAGATTCCCGATCCGTCGGGCACTCCCTCATCATCCGCCATGATGGTCGCGAACAATGCGCCCACGTAGTTTGTTCCAGCGGGTCCTATCCCGGCGATTCCCCGGTCTCTAAGATATTGAACGAAGTTCGGGATGATAAGCTGCTGGCCGGCGCCGACTTCAATGGAAAAATTGGTGCTGCCCCCTTGGGCTTGGATTCCCTCAGCCACAAAAGAAAAATCCAGTTTCTTCTGGTTGGAAGATGCATTGGTCAGGATCAGCTCACTCGTGAAAGCTGCTGTCTCTACCATTACAGGAACGGTCCAGCGCCATCCGAATCCCGTCCATGCCGGCGCTCGCAAACTCGGAGCAACAAAAGAGCCGTCTGCATTCACTTGATCGTTGATCACGCCGTAGGCATAGTAAGGAGCAGTGCCACTGACACGTTCAACACGGACGTACCCATTAGAGAGTGATAACCCGTTAGAGACCAGCACTTCGTTGATCTGATGGAAGCGTCCCGGGGTGAGAGTGATATTGGGAAGTGTGGTTGAGGCGAATGGCGGATCGCCGGACGTGACGGTTAACCGGAGAACAACATCACCGTCTCCGGGGTTGCCGGCATGCATGACTGCGACGTTGGAGCGATCCGTGGCGTTCTGCCGCAGTCCGCAAACGTAGGGGCGATCGGAATCTTGAATCTGGACGCCCGTAAAGGTCTTCCATATCCGGTTGCCCGAATACGCCAAACCGGCACGGCCTTCAGACAGGGCTGTCGTGGTCCGCACCGTTACCGCCAGGTCCGTCGGAGACGCCAGCCCCGACGCCTTGACGGTAAGAGTTCCTCCACTGCTGTCTGATGTTTGAATAGAAAGTCCAAGAGATCTTAAATAGGCAACAGCGTCCGGCACTATTCGCTGCCGACCGGCGAGTAGTGTGTCGGTCACTTTGCCACTCCCGTTGCCAAAGGTCGCCGTGTAACTCAACTCCAAGAGGAGATCGGTCGTTCCCCGGTTCGCCAGGGTCAACTCTGAGGTGTAGAAGGAGTGGTTTGCACCAGCCAAGGAAAGCACTATGGGAACAGAGAGTTTAGCAGCGAATTTTGAGGATGAAGGGATGCGCCAGGCAGGTAGGAAATAGAAGCGACTTAGAGGTACTATATTGCCGGGGAATGGGTCCGCGAAGAACTCTCCACTGCTAAAATCAAACCTCCTGGTAATAGGATCAAGAAGGGGAACACCAAAAGCGTTGAAGTCACCGCTGCGCTCCTGCTGTGTGGGCACATAAGCCTCTACGAAAAAGCCTGGAGCTAGCTCCACCGAACCACAGAATCTTTGGTTTGCAACGCTAGGCAACGGAATTTGGTCTAGGATCATTTGCCTTCCCACCATCTCGCCCACGACCAACCGGTCACCCTGGGCATTAGGAGCTGAAATGTAATAAACCGTACCAAAAGGCACCACGCTGGCCGGAAATGGGGCGCAGGTCTGAGCAAACAAACATTCGCTGACGAGGTTGCCCACGGAGATCACCACGAGAGTGAGGACGATGATTCTGAATTGACTGAACTTCGTGATTTCCTCCGATCTGCGCCTGTCATTTGCCCGTATTGATGAACTGAATGCAATCGCCCTGGTTGCTGAAGGTGCGCGGGTGAGTCAAGCTTACCCAGCCGCCGTGCTTGCATTGGTCGACATTTCTGGGAGGTCCACATCGCCGCTCATTGTTCGGGATGTTCACGGTAAGCGGGCTTCCTTGCGGAACAATGAAAGTGTTGTACTCGAAGGATTCTTCCGTACCGATATTCTTGGCTCTGTGAATCCGGCCGGCGATGTTTTCGGACGCCTGCCCAATGGTGAACACTTCCTCAAATTCATGGGTCGATGCCAGAGAATGGTTTGGTTCAGATCGTCCCCCTTGTTCGGGCGGGGCGGAATTCGAATTGGCGTAGTCGGGTGCTCAATAGTCCCAGTGTCCAACGCCGCTGGAATCGGGCGTGTATGGCACATCGAGCTGCATGAGAAGGAAAGCACCATCTCCGGTGCGCTCGCCGGGTTGGGCGCCGTCGTTGACCACCGCGTAAGCGATGAATGGGTTCTTCCCGGCGGTGCGCGTCACGTGCGCATAGCCATGGGTTGTACCCGGTGCATGTTGGCCAAGGATGCTTCCCATCTGAATCCATCCCTGAGAATCCAGCCTGATGCCATCGATGGTATTAGCCTTTGCTCCGGTGGCACCGTCGAACAAGTCGATTCGGAACGTATTCGGGCCTTCTATGTCCAAGCCCGCACATACCAGGGCCAGGTTGGTGCGGGTCTCTGAGTTTTGTTGCAGCCCGTAAACCCACGCACTCGTCGTGGCTATCCGGTCGGGCTCTAACTGGACACCGGGAAGGAACACTCCGAACTGGCCGCCACTCTTGCTTGCCGTGGAAGTTCGGGCCGCGATGAAGACTCCAGATCCGTCGACGTAGCCCTCATCGTCTCCCACAATGGTCGCGAACAGTGCACCGACGTAGTTCGTACCTTGTGGACCAATCCCAGGGATTCTCCGGTCTCTGAGATATTGAACGAAATTAGGCAGGATGAGCTGCTGGCCGGGAGCGAGCTCAATGGAGAAATTGGCGCGGTGACCCGGCGACTGGATTGCCTCGGCAACAAAAGCACAGTCTAGTTTCTGCTGCAATCCTGACGTATTGGTTAGGACCAGCTCGCTTGCATAGCCTGCTGTCTCTACCATGACTGGAATGATGGAGCGCCACTCGGGGGAGAAGCTTGAGAACACCCTTGCCACCATGGGAGGGACAAAAGAGCCATCTGCATTCACCTGGTCGTTGATCACGCCGTAGGCATAGAAGGGGGCATAGCCACTGACCCGTTCAACACGAACGTATCCATGAGAGAGCGATAGCCCGTTGGAGACCAGCACATCGTTGATCTGATGGAAGCCTCCCGGAGTGAGAGTGATATCGGGAAGTGTCGTTGAGGTGAATGGTGGATTGCCGGACGTGACAGTTAAACGAAGCACGATCTCCCCGTTTTCCGCTGCATGCATGACCGCAACATTTGACCGATCTGTGGCATTCTGGCGCAGTCCACAGAGATACGGGGTGAGATCGTTTATCTTCTGCGTAAAGGTTTTCCACATGGGGATGCCGGAATAGGCTAACCCGGCACGGCCTTCGGCCAGGGCCGTCGTGGTACGAACCGTCGCCGCAAGATCTGAAGGAGACCGCAGCCCCGACGCCTTAACGGTAAGGGTTCCTCCACTGCTCGCTGATGTCGAAATGGGGAGTCCAAGAGATCTTAAATAGGCAAGCGCGTCTGGTACTATTCTCTGCCGACCGGCGGGTAGTGCGTCGGTCACTTTGCCGCTTCCTTCTCCGAAGGCCGCAGTGTAGCTGAGCTCCAGGAGTAGATCGGAATTCCCCCGGTTCACCAGAGTCAGCTCCGACGTGTAGAAGGAATTGTTGGCGCCGGCCAAGGAGAGAACAATGGGAACGGACAGTGTAGCGGAGAAAACTGACGGGGAAGGGATCCGCCAAGCGAGCAGGCCGTAGTTGCTGAGATGCAATGGGTCGATCATGTTGCCCAGGAATGAACCCATCAGGAACTGCCCGCTGCTAAGGTCGAACCACTGGTGGAGGGGGTTGAGTAGGGGGGTACCAAAAGTGCTGAAATCACCGCTGAGTTCCTGCTGCGTCGGGACATAAGCCTCCATGAACAAACCTGGAGCCATCTGCACCGAACCACAGAATTTCTGATTCGGAAAACTGGGCAAGGGAAAGGGATTTTGCCCCTGCCCTATCCGTATTCGTTCTGGCATATCGCCCACGACCAATCGGTCTCCCTGGGCATTGGGGGCTGAAATGTAACGGATCAAACTAAAGCCCCCCGGAAACCAGGGACACGTCTGAGCCAACAAACGCTGCGAAACGAGGCTTCCCAGTGAAATCGAGACGACGGCGGCAAGTACAACCCTGTGTGCATAAGTCTTCATAGTTCCCTCCTGTTGAGGCTCCGATTAGGACCTGTAGCGCACCTGCCGTATCGGCGGCTTTTGAAGATCCGGAGACGAAAGCCGCAGACCGCAAAAAGCGCGGACTGCGCTACAGGATTTGGTTTGGACCGTTGTGCGAACCTTTTCCGGAGGCAGCCTAGTGATGCTCGGTTTCTTTGCCGGTTCCTGAGAGTCACGGCGAGCTGTTGACGACGCTGGCGTCTCCAGTGCGTTCGCCGGGACGAGCGCCGTCGATGATGACTGCGTAGGTAACAAAGGGCTCCGTGTTGCTTGGGATCACACGGGCGTAACCCTGCGCAACACCAGAGGTGTAGTCAGCCAGCAGTGAATTCAGTTGAAAAGAATCCTGTGGATTGACCGCAATGCCCTCCACTCGACCGGCCTGCATTCCGGTCTTCCCATCGAAAAGTTCAATCGTGAAACGATTGGGCTCGTTTCCAAGATTGACGATCGCCAGATTACTACGCGTTTCTTCGTTCTGCTGCAGACCAAACAACCACGTGGCAGCTCGCGATTCCTGCTCTGCCGGAACTGCGGGGAAAAACAGGCTGTATTCCGCCCCTTTGCTGAAAGTCGAAACTCGCATTCCCAAAGACAAGGGTATGGCGTTTCGATCGCCACCAACTCGCTCTTTCGTGAAGACCAAGGGTCCTTTAACGCCCTGGAACGGGCGCCCCCGGAGAGCAAGACCAAAATCCTTGAGCCAGGACTCCACATCGGCAACGGTCCTCTGCTCGTTGGGTTTCAGAGTGATTTCAGCCTTTACCGGGAAGGTCTCCTGCTCCACCGCCTGAAATGAAATGCTGAATCTTTGGTCTTCGAGGGAGTTCAAAAGATACTTAAGGACGAGTTCACTCTTGAATCCATCCTGCCGTCGCGGAATCGTGGGAATGGTCAGCCGGGACAGGCTTCCCAAGGCGGGTTGGATATAGAAGGCATCGGAGCCTGCTTGATGGTGACTGACGGCAAAGGCATGGAAGGGAGCATAGCCCTTGATTCTTCCGATTCCAACATCAGCGCTGGCCAGCGACAAACCGTTGGAGGCTAAAAAGTCGTTGATCTGATGAAATTCACCCGGGGCAAGAACGCTGTGAAGAAAAATCCTAGGAGCATCAGGCGGATGGCGGCTAGGCAAGACATACACCTCCAACGTGATGTCACCGTCCTGTGCCTCTCCAGCATTTTGCAGCGCGAGGTTGGTGCGATAGGAAGCATCCTGTCGGAGTCCGTAGAACCCTTGGAAGTCGGACAAGGATGCCATTGGCACACCCGGATAAGCGACACCGGCTCTACCTTGCGCAACTGCTGTGGTGGTGCGAACCGACACCGCTGCCTCATCGGGCGTTGGAAGGCCAAAGAAGCGAACTTTGAGAGTGCCGTGGTGATTGCCGGATTCGGGAATGGGAATGCCAAGCTGCCGGAGATAGGCGATGGCATTTGGAACGACAACTTGTCTACCCGGTTCGAGAGTGGTTCTGGCTTGCCCGCTTCCACCGCCAGAGGCCGCAGTGTAGGTGAACTCGACTGTTGCCTCCCGAGCGGAGCGGTTGGCCAGCGTGAATTCCGATTCATAGAACGCTCCACCAATGCCAGTCGAAGACACGACGACTGGCACAAAGAACGTACGGCTTATAGGGATCGGATCGATCACTATTCCATCGTCTAGAACCTTGAAGACTCCCCCGCCTGAGGTACCCGCATAGAGGACGTTAAGTCCGTTGGCACCCGAAGTCAGAGCCAACGCGTGAACGTTCCTGTTGCCGAGTCCATCGGCAAAGCGAATCCAATTTGCACCGCCGTCGCTGCTCTTGAACACACCGTCGCCTGTGAAAGCCGCATATAGAGTGCTCGGACTCTTTGGGTCAACGAGAAGAGCAGAGACCCTGCCAGTTACGTCAGACAGGCCGTGGTTGATAGGGAACCAGCTTGAGCCGCTGTCAGTGCTCTTGAGCAGACCTTGAAAAACTGTGGGAAATCTATCCCGGTGACTTTCCGTTCCTGCATAGAGAGTGCTGGGATTCCGGGGATCAATCGCCAGCACGGTGACATTCGTGTCCGTCAGGCCGGTTTGGCTCCATGTCATTCCCCCATCAGTGCTCTTGAACACGGCATGTACGTTTGAAGAGTGCCAGGCTGCCACGAAGAGACTGCTGGGGACGAGAGGACTCACTGCGATCGCTGCGATATCCCAGAAGGGCGGGGGGTACCTAGGCGGATTCCAAGTTGCGCCACCATCGGTGCTCTTCAGGAAGTAGAACCCGTAATCACTAAGAGTGTAGGCCGCATAGAAGAGGGTGTTTGCATCAGTAGGATCCAGCAACAGCGCCCGAATAAAGTCGCACGCCTGATCCGGGTGGGTGACGCTATCGCTCCAGGTTGCGCCACCATCGGTGCTCTTGAAGAGAACACGTTCGTAACAGAAGTATCCTGTGCGTGTGATTTGGGTGGCTGCGTAAAGGATGCTCGGGTTAACAAAGTCAATCACGAGATGAGTCGTGGCCGTGTCTGACAGGCCACTAGCGCGCCAGGTTGCGCCACCGTCAAGGCTTTTGAACAAACCATTCTGCGTGCCGCCGTACACGGTGGTCGAGTTCGCCGGATCGATAGCCAGCGAATGAATCTCTAAGTTCGTCAAGCCTGTATTGACTGCCTTCCATTCGGCAGCGAAGCTCACGCTACAGCTTATGGTCGCCAGAACTGCGATGTCCGCGAAAACGCGACGGGCGGAATTGCCTGGCCTTCTCATGTTGGTCTCCTGCAGGTTCGGCGAACGAGTTCACCATCGGACTGAAATTCGATGCTGGTTGTGCAATCCATCGCTGGTCCGAAATCATTGACCTGTTCAGACGTATTGAATGCAGTCGCGCTGATTGTTGAAGCTGCGCGGGTGAGTAAAGTTCATCCAGCCGCCATGTCTGCACTCCTTGGCGCTCCTGGGCGGGCCACACCGGCGCTCATTATTTGGGATGTTCACTGTCGTGGGGCTCCCCTCTGGGACAACGAACGTTTGGTGTGCGAACGTGGCCTCGGTGCCGAGATTCTTAGGTCTATGGACGCGGCCGCCTTCCTCGAAAGCTTGTCCCAAGGTGAACGATTGCTCTTCACCGCACCCATCCTCCACGGTCACTGTGCCGCGCGTTACAACATTGAAGAGGGGCCCAGGGTGACAGTGCCAGGCACCCACCTTGCCAGGCGCAAGGGCTGTTGTTCGAAACGGTACTGTTGCGAGACCTCCGACAAGCTCTGGAGTGCGGAATGTCACCAACAGCAGCGAGCACGACGGATGCCGCATAATCAAGGATGCCAATAGCGACGAGGTCCGCAGTTGAGCGAGGTCACCGGCACCTCGAAGAGGCTGTCCACTCCAAGTCCTGTCAGGTCGACGTTGTTGATGGTCAGGCGGTTGTTCGTAGGTGCAGGGTTCGTCGGTGGATCCGGCTCCTGACGGTTGTCGTAATGAAATCGAGTCACGTCGCCGCAGACTTTGATCCTGGAATCATGAGCAAACGTCGGATTGGGCATCAGAAACGGCGTCGGGCTTCCAAGAGAAATCGAGCCTGCGTAGCGCCAGAAAGAGAAGATGGCCGGCCCGAATCCGTTCTCTTCCAGACTGGTGCCGTCAAAGGACACATCCATCATCACGACGCGCCGATCTCCCAGGGGGATCTGGCCCGCATCAACAATCAGTCCATAGTGCGCATTCAACTTGCACACGTTGTTACTGAACGCTGCTGTGACGTTCGCGGATTCGTCCTGACCCGCCGCAGCCGTGTATGGGTCCTGCAAGTACCCAACAACACGAATTCCGAATTGTGGGTGCCGGGTGAACTCGTTTCCCACGACCCTTGCAGCCAGTGTGTCAGGAACCTCGTCGGGATTCAGCGTTCGATCGAACACTGTGCGCAGAGGAACGCGGGCAAACTTGTTCGCTCCGAAATCAAGACCGATTCGACGGTTTCCCGTATCACCGGAGCCCACGAGATTCAGCCCTCCCACTCCTGTTTCATTGCTGTTGGAGCGGTTACCCCAGACCTCCAACCGTGCTGGGAACAGGTTGCTTCCACCGGTGAGAAAAAACCCGACTGCGTTGTTGATGGCGAGGTTGCCCTCGATCCGACCGCTCGAAAGGCGCGTCCAGACGCCCATGCCACCATTGGAGAGAACGTTTCGGCGGACGACGAAGTCGGTCACCCCATCAACGCCTATCAGAGTGCTCGGTAGCTGTCGTGCCGGGTCAGCCTGCAACCAAAAACCACTGATTGTTACATCGTCACCCGCCATTTCCTCTAACTCGGAAAACCCAGAACCTGACAGCGGAACTGTGCGGGTGACCATGACCAAGTACTGTTTGGCGCCCTGTGGCCGATCGGCGCGGACAACTGTTTCCGATCCTTGAGCAATCAAACTGGGCAAGCCACTCCGATCAAGGAGAACGCGCGTTTCACCACGTAATTTGAGACGGGGAATGTTAAGAAGTAGAGGAAGCTTCTCTTTGGTTGGGTCGTACGCCGGGCTGGCAGGGTCAAACACCGCTGGGTCGAAGCTACCCACATAAGCCGTAGGGCTCGATGCGACATGAAGGTTGATCATTCTGGGTGAGGCACGGACGCCTTCTTCGGGAGAGCCGAATCGGATCTTGCGGGCTTCCTCGAGAGCTCTTGTGATCGTGCGAAACGGCGCCGAGTTGCTGCCATCTTCGTGCATAGTGGTCGAGTTTTTGTCGACGAAGATAGAAGCCGCATTGGCTCCGCAGGGAAACGCAAGCGCAAATGCGGTAGACAAGCCGATCGCCCTGATCCACGCCACCACCGCCAGCTTGTTCTTCCGTGGATTCATGTTCATGGCTATCTCCTTTTTGAGTAAGGGTTCACAAAGGCGCGAAGCTGAACACTTGACGTACCCAGATCGCCTCAAACTCTTGTTTCAGCCCCCGGCTCACTAAGCGACCACCCCGTTACCGACGTGCAAGGCCAATGGATTCAACAACGCCGGCGATCCTCGTCAAAGAGGCGCTGCGATCAGGACCGGCAAGCCAAATTCCGAGGTTGCTGGAATTACGCCCTCTAGATCAGGCCAGCGACCTAGTGAAACCGCGGTAGGGCGGCGCCATGGGCCAATCCCAGTCCGCAAAGTAGCTGGATGACTTTAGAAAGTCCTTTCGGAAGTGTGGGAGAATTCTGGTAAAGTTCTTGCCAGGTTATTCCCAGTCCCAAAACGAGGTGGCCCGGAGCGAACGTGTACGAATTTGGTCCATTCCGGATGGATCCTCAGGAGCAGGTGCTATCGCGCGATGGCAAGGCGATTCCCTTGTCGCCGAAGCTCTTCGATACACTCCTGGCGCTGGTGCGAAACAGTGGCCACCTGCTGGACAAGGACGAGATGCTTCGCCAGGTTTGGCCGGACAGCTTCGTGGAGGAAGGGAACCTGACCAAGAACATCTTCCTGCTGAGGAAGATCCTTGAAGACGGGCAGGACGTCTCGTACATCGAAACAGTCCCGAAGCGGGGCTATCGATTTGTTGCAGAAGTGAAGACCGTCCAAGGCAACGGTTCAGGACTTTTGGTCGGTGAGGCGCTCGACCAGAAGTCCAAAGCCATCGATTCTGTGGAGCTTGGGCCAGGACCGGAGGACAACTACCCAAAGAAGCAAACCCCTTCTCTAAGTCGCTGGCTCATCGTTGCGGGAGCGGTACTGTGTATCGGGATCGGGACCTACCTGCTTGTACAGCGTCAGGCAACCACCAAACATCCCGAAATCAAGTCCATCGCCGTGCTTCCACTTCAGAATCTCTCAGGCGACCCGGCGCAGGAATACTTTGCCGATGGGATGACGGAAACGCTGATCGGCAATCTCGCGCAGATCCGTGCATTGAGAGTCATCTCGCGAACCTCCGTGATGAGCTTTAAGGAAAGCAAGAGACCCCTTCCGCCGCTGCCGGAGATTGCACGGCAACTCAAAGTGGACGGAGTGATTGAAGGCTCAGTGCAGCGGGAAAACGGGCGAGTGAAGCTGACAATCCAACTGGTTCATGGGCCTACCGATACCCACCTCTGGGCCAGCAATTACGAGCGTGCGCTCACCGACGTCCTGAAGGTCCAGGATGAGATGGCTCGGGCCATTGCAGACGAAATTCGCATCCAGATCACACCGGAAGATCGAGCCCGGCTGTCTTCGGCCCCGACCGTTAATCCGGCCGCTCATGAAGCCTATCTCCTGGGCCGTTTTCATTTTTGGAAGTTCATCGCCGAAGACCATCAGCGTGCCATCGAGCACTTCGAGCGTGCCATTCAGATTGACCCAAACTATGCTCCTGCATATGCAGGGCTCTCGATGGCGTGGCAGATGTTAAGACTCCAGCGTGGAGGAGTAAAAGGTGCGGACAGTCAGGCTCGTGCGGCTGTCCAGAGGGCTTTGGAACTGAACGACCGTCTGGCTGAAGCCTACGTCGCTCAGGGCCATCTCCAGCTCTTCCATGACTGGGACTGGAACGGTGCGGAGAATTCAATGAGACGGGCCCTGGAACTGGACCCCAATAATCTGGATGCCCATTTCAACTACGCGCTGGTCCATCTGGCCGTTGGGCGTTTCCCCAGAGCCATTGCCGAGATTCAAGCGGCCGAACAACTGGACCCGCTGTCTCATCAGGTTCAAATCATCTTCGGGAGAATACTCCTTCACGCCGGGAAACACGAAGAAGCGCTTCCGCGCGTGAAGCAGGCGATCGAGCGAGAACCCCGCAGTTCGAATGCGCACGTACGTTTGGCAGAAATCTACGAGGCGATGGGAAGGTATACCGAGGCCCTGGAAACTTACGAAAAGGCCGAAGCCCTAAGGGGATCTGCCCGCGGCCACCGAGCTCTCGCTCCGGTAGTGGCGAGGATCAACGCGCGAATGGGCAAGAGCGGGGAGGCAAAGCGCCTCCTCCAAGAGCTTAGTGAGCCGAGTCAAGCTAGCGTGTACGCCGCGCTCGGCGATAATGATGAAGCTTTCCGTGTGCTTTTCAAGACAGTGGAGAAGCGCGACACAAGCAATGTTTTCATCGCCACCGATCCGCGGTTCGCCAGCTTACATTCCGACCCACGCTGGAAGGAGTTGCGGCGGCGGATGAACTTTCCGGAGTGAGAAGCCCGGTGGAACGCTCCTGCGCGCGTTTTGGAAGTAGTGGATAACGTCCCAAGGATCGGCGCATTTCGGGCTCGTTTGAGCCTTCGCTCCGGGCTCCTCAATCAGTCCAGCGCCCGCCTAGGAGAACCAGCTTTCTCATTGCACACCTTCGAAGGTTCCGCAGTTGCGCCGTGGACTGTAGACGCGGGAGAGCGCCAGAATGGGTTTGCCACTGACCGACACGATTTCAAGTGGGCCATAGCTTCCCACTACCCCAAGCGTCCCAAGGAAGTCCACTGAACTCAGAACACCATTGCCTGGGATAACCTGGACACTCGAGGCTGCCAGATTGCCGGCGACGTCTCGGAACTTAAGCTCGACCGTTGCTGGAAAAACATCCAGATTCGCAACAACCAGGCTGGATTTGAATTCGCCAATGCTTGCGGTGGAGGGGATCAAGAGTCTGGTCGATTGAACGCTCTTGCTGGCCACGAAACTGAGGTCTTCGGTGAGATTATCGATCTGCGAGGTCCAGGCAATGATGTCCTGATCGGATTCGAGCCGCAGAGTTCCCTCAATTCCTGCTCCGGGAAAAGCAGACCCTAAGGTGAGATTGACGCGATTAAGCTGTGTCATCCCTCCCGGTGGCACTGTTGTGACCAGGCTACCCAAAGGCACTCCATTCTTGTCCATCAATCTCACGGTGACATTGGCTGTAGTAGCTCCAGGATTGTTGATCCCGAGGTTGGTTCGAAAATCGGCGTTGTCCACTGAGTACAGTACCGCGCTCCGGCTGGCGGTACTCGTATCCACCCCTTCGAAATAGGCGCCAGTACGTTGGCTTGAGACAATCTGGGCCGCCGCCATGATGCGGATGCCGTCATGCGCTTCGATCTCAATCGAGCCGAAGGCATTGGTGAGTCCTACGGCTTTGTGGACGTCCTCGAAGAACAGATAGCCGTATCCCGCGATCGGCTTGTTCGGCAGAGAGGCCTGTAGGATGCCTGCGCTGTCGCGAACAAGAAGGCTCACTCGCCCATCCAAGCCGCTGGCGTTGATAACAATTAAACTTGTCGAGAAGAGATCGCTGGAAACCGAGGAAGGCAGAAGTACACGGGAAGCCGCATCGGATCGGGCTAGCTCGAAGCTGGGATCCGAGCTGAGATTGTCGACTTGTGAAGCCCAGGCTCGTATGTCCTGGTTGGATTCCAGGATCAGATAACCTTCCCGTCCTGTCAGGGCCGAGGATGATTCAAGGAACCGCGCCACGTGGTTGATTTGCTGCATCCCGAAGGGTGGGACAGATGTGGAAGTTCGTACCATCAACGAGCCCTGTGGATCCACCAGCGAGATCTGAACGGAGGCGACGACACCGCCGAGGTTGTTGATTCCCAGATTGGTGCGAAATTCAGCGGAATCCATTACAGAGGGAATGCGCCAGACTTGCGACAGCGATCCCGTGGGTGTGCTAAGCGAGACCTTCGATAGTTGAACAACAGTGAAGGCATCCGCAAGGTGGCTGGTTGTGCCATCCGGTTGCACCACTTCTAGCGGGTAGATTCCCGCGGCGAGGGCTGGCGTATGCGCCACTAACTCCCCGTGACTCTTGAAAGTGACGGCTGACAATGCAACTCCGCCCAGGCGGACCATCGCGCCAGACCGGAAGTTGCGACCCAGGATTCGCAGGCGAGTGTTTCCATTGGTAGGACCAGACTTGGGATAGACGGCTGAGATGATTGCAGCTTCTTCCTTGCTCGTCGTTGGATCGATGGTCACCTTACGAATACGGTGATTGAACCAGTCCCCGATGAACAAATTGTCTTCGGTGTCCACTGCGACGCCGGCAGGCCCACTGAGCAGCGCGGAGGGGGCAGGACCAAAGTCTCCTCCAAAGCCGGGCCCCCCTTTTCCAGCCACCGTGCTGATGACTCCAGCCGATGTAATCTTACGAACACGGTAGTTGAAGGTGTCGGCGAAAAAAAGATTGCCTGCCTTGTCCAGGGCCACGTCGGATGGGTAACTGAGCTGGGCAGCGGTGGCGGGGCCGCCGTCGCCTCCATACCCGCGATCCTTCAAATCGCACCCAGTTGCGTTGCCTGCCACAGTGCTCAGGATACCTTCCGGATTTAACTTGCGAATGCGGTTGCAGTCGGCGTCTGCAATGAAGAGATTGCCGTCGCCATCCAGTGCAAGACCTGACGGACTCTGGAACGTACCACCAGCACCTGCAATCGTGCTGATGATCCCTGCCGAAGTCACCTTGCGAATGCGACGGTTTCCTGCATCGGAGATGAAAAGATTGCCGGCGTCATCCACCGCAATGTCCCTCGGAAAGTTGAGCCGGGCAGCGGTGGCGAGGCTGCCGTCGCCTCCATACCCACCATCCATCCAATCGCATCCAGTTGCGCTGCCCGCCACAGTGCTGATGATCCCTTCCGGAGTGACCTTGCGAATGCGGTGGCAACCGGTTTCGGCAATGAAGAGATTGCCGTTTTTATCCAACGCAAGACCCAATGGGTCCTGGAGCGTGGCGGTGGTCGCCGGGCCACCATCGCGGCTGAAACCAATGCCGCCGGTACCCGCAACTGTGCTAATGATCCCAGCCGGAGTCACCTTGCGGATGCGCCGGTTGCCCGTATCGGCGATGAACAGATTGCCGGCAGCATCCACCTCAGTGTCCTGAGGCAAGTAGATTTCGCCAAAAATGGCGGGCCCGCCATCGCCGCTGAAGCGAGGGATTCCGAGTCCGGCCACAGTGCTGATAATGCCGGCTGGAGTCACCTTGCGGATCCTACCGTTAAGATGATCAGCGATGAACAAATTGCCAGTTCCATCCACCGCCACACCGTACGGATAGCTGAGATACGCGTCAGTGGCGGGGCCACCGTCACCGCCGAATCTGGTTTCGCCGGTTCGACCTGCTACCGTATTAATGACACCGTCGGCAGTTACCCTCCGGATGCGGTTGTTGCCGGAATCGGCGATGAACAGGTTGCCTTTGCCATCTACCGCAACGTCCCATGTGTCGCCGAGCTGAGCAGAGGTCGCGGGTCCACCGTCTCCGCCGAAGCTACCAAATTCCGAGTTGCATCCTGTCGCGGTGCCGGCCACGGTGCCGATCAAACCCCCTGGAGTGATCTTGCGAACTCGCCTGCAGTCGGCAATGAACAGATTGCCGCTCGCATCTACTGCAACACCTGACGGAGAGATAAACCTTGCAATTGCAGCAGGGCGCCCGCCGTCGTCGTCAACACCAAACTCTCCAGTGCCCGCCACGGTGCTTATCATCCCAGTAGAAGTCACCTTGCGGATGCGAAGATTACCAGTGTCGGCGATGAAAAGGTTGCCCTCCGTATCCACGGCTATACCAGATGTGTAACCAAGCTCGGCAGCCGAGGCAGGACCGCCGTCTCCGCTAAAACCCTGTCTGCCGCTACCGGCCACCGTGCTGATGATTCCGGCTGAAGAGACTTTCCGAATCCTGTTTCCATCCGCAATGAATAAATTCCCAGCCGCATCCAAGGCGAGATGTGAGGGGATGCCGAGCTGCGCAGAAAAGGCGGGGCCGCCATCGCCGCTGAAGCCTGCTGTTCCGGTGCCGGCAACTACAGCTAACGTGCCATCTGCAGCGACTCGGTAAACTCGCCCAACACTGGCAAAGTAGAAACCCCCGGCGGCGTCCGAGATAACGGAGGCTGGCTGATCGATTTGCTGAGTGGTCGCCTGCGCACCACTCACCGCTAAAGGGACAACGCCAGCGTAGGTGATGATTTTCGATTGAGCAGATGCCCTCAACTCGAATCCAATGAAAACGAGCAGCAGGGCGACAATTCGATTAATCCCGTTCATGAGAGTCATTCCTCAGTACCCCCTCCCGTACTTGTCGTTCTACTCCGCTCCCTGCTGGAATTCGGACACCTTCCTCAGCTGTTGGCCCGCACAGTCAAAGAGAAAAACCGAACGCGACGATCAGTCTCGCCGCAGCCATGAACGATTTGAAGAGTCGGACCCGGTGACTCTCAATCAGTGCCTTGGCATCGAGAGGATTTCTCCGGCATCTAATGGGGATTTCTCCCAGAGCTTGGCCCTGGGAGACCCAACAACCAAAGAAGTCAAGCCTCAAAAACGTCCTGCCTCCACGGCTCGCAGCGCGTTGCCAATTCGGTTGAAGCTCAGTTTCCGCGACCTCGGTCTCCACGTGGCCTTAGGAAGCTTTCAAAGATGTAGTCGGCAACCATCGCTCCACCGGCTGCGCCAACCAACGTCGAAAACCGGTAGTGAATTCCGCCCCAGATGCGGGCGTTCTGGACCCCCAGGGCGCTAGCGCCGCTCCTGCCGACACCTCCAAAAGGGGCGGGGTCAAGGGATTAGCTTCCTTGGTTCAAGGCGGATCTTGTCGCCGTCTGCCCAAGCCGTCGCCTCTTCGCAAGTCCAGTCCGGTCCGAGCTCCTATCCAAGAGGTGAACCTGTACCCAACAGATAGCCCCAGCGCAAAGGGGGGTTCCTGCTTCTGCCGGTCGCAGGGCAAGGGCGCTGGCATCGACACCGAGTTGGATATCCTTGACGGGACCAGACTGGTGCGCGGCCAAAGTTGGATCACTTGATGGCACCCCGGCTGCTGATAGGCATCCATGAAACTGCGGCAGGGCCAGCGCAGTTTGAGACCATGCGGGCCTAGGATGGCTGGAGGCTCTTGGAAAGTCCTTTCAGAAGGGTCCGAAAATTCTGGTAAAATTCTTCCTAGCTCGTTACCAGTTCAAAATCGAGGTCGGCCGGGAGCCAACATGTACGAATTTGGTCCATTCCGGATGGATCCCAAGGAGCAGGTCTTGTCGCGCGATGGCAAGAGTATTCCCTTGTCACCAAAGCTTTTTGACACGCTGTTGGTGCTGGTCCAAAACAGTGGGCACCTTGTTGACAAGGAAGAGATGCTGCGACGGGTCTGGCCGGATAGCTTTGTGGAGGAAGGGAACCTGCCCAAGAACGTTTTCCTGCTGCGGAGGATTCTCGAGGATGGGCAAGAGACGGCCTACATCGAGACTGTTCCGAAACGAGGCTACCGGTTTGTTGGAAGGGTCAAAACGACGCACGGAAACGGGTCCGGGACACTGGTTGCCGAGTCGAGTAGTTCGGACTCTCCACTCAATCATCTCGGAGGTCTGAAACCTGGCGTGGAAAGCCACGCCCAACCAAGACAAACTTCTTCTTTTTGGCGTTGGGGAATCCTCGGCGGATCGGTGGTGCTGGCTATCGGGGTCGTGGCGTACTTTCTGACGGAGCGTCAGGCAACGGCAATCCGCCCGGAAATCAAATCAATTGCCGTGCTTCCGCTGCAGAATCTCTCAGGTGACCCGGCGCAGGAACACTTTGCCGATGGGATGACGGAAGCGCTGACTACCGAGCTCGCACAAATCCGTTCCCTCAAGGTGATCTCACGAACCTCGGTAATGAGCTTTAAGGAAAGGAAGAAACTACTGCCGCCGCTGCCGGAGATTGCCCGAGAACTTGGAGTGGATGCTGTCGTCGAGGGTTCGATCCAGCGCGAGAACGGGTGCGTGAAGGCCATGATTCAACTAATTCATGGGCCAACCGATACCCATCTGTGGGCGCGTGAATACGAGCGAGCACTGACGGATGTCCTGAGATTGCAAGGGGAGATTGCGCGGGCCGTTGCGGACGAAATTCGGATTCAGGTGACGCCGGAGGATCTGCTCCGGATGTCTTCGGCAGCGGCTGTCAATCCGGCGGCGCACGACGCCTATCTGCTGGGGCGTTTTCATCTGTCGAAGCACATCATCGATGACCACAAGCGGGCCATTGACCACTTCGAACGTGCGATCCAGATTGATCCAGGCTATGCGCCTGCCTATGCCGGGCTGTCGCTTGCGTGGCAGAGGTTGGGAGCTCAAGCCAGAGGATCCTCTCTCGATGTTGAACCCCAAGCGCGCGCAGCGGCGCAGAAAGCTTTGGAATTGGACGACCGGCTCACTGAGGCCTACGTCGCCCGAGGTTATCTCCAGTACACCTATGACTGGGACTGGGCAGGAGCGGAGAATACACTCAAGCATGCGCTCGAACTGGACCCCAACAATCTGGACGGCCACTTCTACTATAGCTTGCTGTTGATGACACTGGGACGTTTTCCGGAGGCGTTGGCTGAGGTCCATGCCGCTGAACAACTGGACCCGCTTTCTCACCAGGTCCAATCAACTAAGGGAAAAATTCTGTGTCTTACGGGAAGACATGATGAAGCCGAGGAACGCTTGAGGCAGGCAATGGAGCGAGAGCCCCGCAGCGCCAATGCCCACCACCGCCTCGGGGAGGTCTACGAGCACACGCGCAGGTACGACGAAGCCCTCGCTCTCTACGATAAGGCACGGATTCTGCGGGGCAACCCGCCTCACACTAAGGCTTTTCGGGCCACGCTGGCACGTGTCTATGCCTGGATGGGCCGGCGAAACGAGGCTAAACGCCTCCTAGCCGATCTCGGTGACGATGGGCCGGCGGCTGCTTACGTCGCCCTCGAAGAGCGGGACGCAGCTTTCAAGATACTGTTTCAGGCGGTGGACGAGCGCAAGGACCACGTCGTCATGGTCAGATCTAATCCGCAGTTTGCCAGCCTTCATTCAGACCCGCGCTGGAAGGAACTGCTTCGGCGGATGAACTTTCCGGTGGAATAGCTCGTCAGGAATGACTAATGACTAAGCACGAATGACTAAAGAAGCCCGAATGACAAAGGGCATCAACCCTTAAGCCTCACGCGCATATCTTCTCCTGCTCGCGACTAGTCATTCAGGCTTTCGTCATTAGGGCTTCGGCATTCGTCATTCTTGATTGGGTGGTGCCCCACCGCTGAGCCAAGCTTAGAAATTCACTCTCATTCCCAACTGGAACGCTCTGGGTCCACCGGAGCCAAAGATCTGAGAGAATCTCTCGCCGGGGTAGCCAAACTGTGCGGAATTAGCGATGTTCCCGCCATATCCAGCCAGATTGGCAATGTTGAAAAGATTGAAGACTTCGCCGAACACCGTAAGGCGCACTCGCTCGCTGCCCAGAGAAAAGGTCCTGCTGAGGCGTAAGTCTTGGGTAAAAAAACCGTCGTTGAAGGAATAGTTGGCGGGCAAAGTCAACAACGGAGCCGTCTGGCCCCCAAGGGTTCGCTGGTTGGCAAACTGCGGGTTATACCGGTCCACCAATGCGGCGAGATCGCCCTTGCCCAGCCCACGGCTAAACTGGTTTACCTTGCTCCCGGGCAGGAGATCCTCGGTTGTTCCGTCACCATTGAAATCCATTCCATTCACATAGGCCATGAATGGTGGCCGGCTATAAGCAGACACGCTGAAGGACGCCTGGAACCGCCAGGGCAGGTCCAGGAACCCGGAGACGTTCAGCACATGACGCCGGTCGGTAGGCATTGGCCCATAGTTTTCAAACCAGTTGTCGTTGTTGAAGCCGGAAGCCAGTTGGTTCGGGCCGCGGGGCCCGATGGTTCCCACGAAGCTGCTTAGCGCATACGAAGCAAGAAACTGCATGCCTCGAGAGAAGCGTTTTTCGAGGCGTACCAGCAATCCCTTGTAAGTCGCGATTCCAGAGGTGCTGTCGAAGGTGATCAGGCCATTCGAACAAACCGCTGTCAGATCGTTCCGTTGAGTGCCTGTGCAGCGAGGAATTACCGGCCCTTGAGGCCGGTTGAAACGGTTGTAATCGATCCCCAAGAGGGGTGTATGAACAAAGCGGCGCACCACGAAATCACTGGAGAGAACCAAGTCCTGGGCCAACTCGCGCTGCACTCCCAGATTGAAGTGCAGCGCATAGGCCGCTTGATACGACGGATCCGATAAGTTTAGCCCGGTCTTGTTGAGGTCGAGATTGCGGAAGGTGAAATCGTGGTTGTCCGGATTCAGTTGCTGCTCCAAATCGGCGCGAATGCCGGGCAAGATGGCGAGCAAGTCCGCGGCAGTAAAGGCTGTGGGGCGTTGGTTGAAGTCCAGTGCACGCCCCTCGTAAACAACGCTCGATCCGGGAATATTCGATCTCCTGCCGGTGCCAGCCGGAGAGAGTGCATGGCGTTCGTTGACGATGCTGGAGAGGTCAACAATGATCGGGTCGAAATAGCGGCCTGCGCCGCCGCGAATGACCGTCTTCCCGTCGTGAGTTGCCCAGGCGAACCCGACGTGGGGCGAAAGATTGGTTTTTTGAGCCGGAGGCGAATCCAGCGCGTCGGCTCCCAGAAGCGCCGTCAGGAATTTGGGCTTACTGAGATCTGCGCGAAAGCTATTGGGCTCGTAAGACCACGCCAATCCCAGGTTCAGCGTCAAACGCTGGCCAATACGCCAGGTGTCGGACGCAAAAAGCCGATAGACATCGAGCACACGGTGTTTCCCAAAACCTCGCCCCACAAACGCGCCGGGGCCGACGCTGGTCTGAAAAGTCCTCAGCGGAAGCTGTAGGATGTCATCGAGTGTCAGGAACGACGCGGGCAAAGGGATCTCTCCGGTTGTGGGAGCCTGCCGAACCTCTCTGGGAGAATAGAGATTAATCGTAGCGGGCTCCTGGTTCAGTTGTTGAGCTGAGTTCGCTGTGTGCTCCCAGTCGAAGCCGAAGCGCAAGCGGTGACTGTCTCTTTCCCAAACCAGGTTGTCGGTCAGTTGATACCGCCGTCCAACGAACGAAACCTGACGCGCCATTCCAAACGCGAGGCCCGCATCCGGAATGTTGATTCGCGGAGCGCCCACGCCCAAACAGCCGCCGCAGTCTGCAGCTGTGGCAGGAGCTTCTGGAACGCTCATAAACGTGTATGAGAAGCGGAGGTCGTTGACGAGGCGGGGAGACAGCACACTCGTGAGCCCGGCCAGGCTTTGATCCACCCATTTGCTGAGACGAGACCATCCTGAAGGCAAAGTAATAGCGAGTATGGGTTCGAAAGAGCGGTTCCCGTCGTGTGTGTAGCGGACAAAGGCATTGTGCCTGGCGGTAAGGCGTGTGTCGACGCGCAGGTTGAACAGATTGCCCAGGAACGGAGTGGGAAAGATTCCCCCGAGTGGAGCGAACTCGGGAGTGCGTGGCTGAATAGAGATAACCCCCCTCTGGTCGTTACGCTCGTAACTGGTGAAGAAGAAGGCTCGATCCTTACGAATCGGTCCACCCAGTTGATAACCAAACTGCTGCCTCTGGAAGAACGGGTCAGGATTGTTGGCGTCACGCTGTAAGCCCGGGTACGCGGCCAGGTTGTGATCGCGATAGAGCCAGAACCCACTACCGTGATAGGCGTTGGCGCCGGAGCGGGTGACGATATTGACCGTTCCGCTACTGCCGAGACCGGCTGAGAGATCCATATTCACGCTCGAGAGCTGGAACTCCTGCACGACATCCTGCGACACAGTCTGGCCGGCGCCCGGAGCGCCCATAGCCATGATGCTGGCGCCGTCGACAGTCATGCGGGTGTATCCGATACGGGGGAAGGATACGAGGCCAGAGCCCAGGATCGGTACGAACGTCCGGTTGAGCGTACTTTGAATCCCGGTTCCGCCCGGCTCCAGCTTCGCCAGTTCGAGGAAGTTGCGACCGTTAAGCGGCAGGTTTTCAATTTGCGCCCGGCTGACCAAACCAGCGACGCGGTAGGAATCGTACTGAACCTGAGGCGAAGCCTCTGATTCGGCGTTGACCTGTTGTGCGACCTCGCCGAGGCGCAAAGCGAGATCGACTGTCGTGGTTGAGCCCGCGACGACAGAAGCCTCACGCACCAGCGTGCTGAAGCCTACCGCTGCCGCCTTGATCTCGTAGAGTCCTACTGGAAGTGCCGCTGCCGTGTAAGCTCCCTCCGAATCGGTTGTGCAATTTCGAGTGAGTCCTGTAGCTCTGCTGACAATCGTGATTGCGGCGCTGGAGATCACGGCCCCGGTTGGATCGGTGACAGTCCCGATGATCGTTCCGGTGGGTGTCTGTGCCAGCAAAGGGACTTCTGCGAAGAGTAGAATCAATAACAGACGTTTCATGACTCGCAACTAGGAAACGGGAGAGGCCACGGCGTCCGATGGATGACAGGCCCCACCGCCCTGTGACTTGTTTGGATTAGTGCTGGACTTCTATCATACCACTGCTTCCGGTCGAGCCTGATTCTTCTCGCGAAACGAGGGGGTCGCCCACAGACCGCCTCCTTATGAGGCACCGGATGTTGGGCGGCGCCATGTCTGAGGATTCGCCGTGTGAGCGACGATCGTCTCCTGATCAAACGTAGAACCTTTAGCGCACCTGCCGTCCGTTGGCAGGTCCGCGGCAGTTCCGGGTTCGCAGTGAAAAGCCGCAGACCACCAAAAAGCAGAGGTCTGCACTACATCTACATCACATGGCCCCGCAGCGCAGCATCAAGAAACCCAGACGCTGAAAGCATCAGCGGACGGACCTGTGGCATCATTCCGCCGGCAGGTTCATGCGGCGGAGCAATTCAGCCCAGCGCGCATCTGAGTGAAGGCCAGCGAACTGGGGATCTGACTTCAGTGAGAAGAGTTGAGGCTGGCGCTCCTCGACCATTTTGAACAACAGCCTGAAGGATTCATCCCTCTCACCGAGGCGAGCGTATGCAGCGGCTGCCGGTAGAGTCCTGATTCCTGGGAGCATGCGCCTGGCCTCACTTTGCTTGCCGATCCGAGCCTGGACCCTCGCTTGTATGGCCAGGAAGCGCGGGTTGTCGGGTGGATTGCCCCGCAAAATCCGTGCCTTGTCGTGCAGGGCCAGCGCCTCGTTGTACTTGCCCATGTGCTCGTAAACCTGGGCGAGGTAAGTGTGCGCCTGAGCATTACGTGGATCGCGTTCGATGGCCCGGTTCAGAAAGAGGTTGGCTTCGGCCGGTTTGCCGGCGTGAAACAGAATCTTTCCAAAAGTGGATTGAGTTTGCCGAGAGCTTGGATCGAGTTGTTCGTCGATTCTGATTTCGTTGAGGGCCTCGGGAAAGCGCTCCTGCGCCATCATCAACACGGCAGAGTTGTAGTGGGCATCGCGATTGTTCGAGTCGAGCTCGAGCGCTCGTTTCATCGTGGCTTCTGCGCCCTTCCAGTCCCAGTCGTCGACACGAAGGAGAAAGTCTTGCGCGACATCACTGCTCAGGGAGCTAAAGCTGAGGCATGAGAGAAGATCAGCCGCTTCAATTCCTATTTGAAAACTTGGGTCATCTGTCCCGTTGTCGATCTTGCTGGCCCAGGCGATGATCGGCTGGGTCGAAAGAATTCTCAAATATCCGCGCGTCACCTGGACCGGGCCTCGAAGTCGCTGAACAATGCCGTCGATTTGAGTCAGGCCATTACCAGCTAAGGTCGTCGACATGGAATTCACCCAATCCCCAGATTGGGTGTACAGTTTGATTGTTACATTGGCGGATCTTGGCCCTGTGGCGCTCAATCCCAGATTGGTCCGATAGGTGTCGGGAGTTCCGCGAGGTCCATCGTCAATCACATCGAGTATGAGTCCGGCGTGCCAGGCTCTCTCCACGGCTACGCCCGGGAAAAATCCGCCAAACCCCTGGCTACTTCGAACCTCAGAGCCTGCCGAGATCAGTAGATTGCTAGCCGACTCGACTCTAATCGTGCCAAAGGACCCCATCGGGGCCCCCAAATCCTTCAGTATGTTGCTGCTCCTAAACTGCCTGCCATAAAAAAGACGCGTCGTCAAAGGGGACCCCAGAGGGTTACCGCCGGCATCGAATGCACTGATGGTGACGGGGTTGAGGCCAAGATCGAGGCTTTGAATGACCAACGAGGATGTGAATGTGTCTAAATAAGCAGAAGACGGAATGAGAAGTCGAGTTCCAACACCGTCGCGCACCTGGACTAACGAAACCGTTCCCATTTGAGGAATGACGGCTATGAACACAATGAGGCAAAACAGGGTCCGGAAGGTCCGGACCCACCTGTTTTTCAGAGGGTTTGTCTTCATTGGCACATCCTCTTGTCTTGATTTCCCGAATTGAGCCAACTTCCTAGGCTCAATCCCCAAGGGTCGGAACGCGAAAAATGAGTTCCTTCAAATGCACCAGGTCGCGAATCTTAGTTTTTCGGTCGAAGGAAGTTATCCAGGTTCCATTGGGCAACAGATTTGCCTTGCTGCTCCGCCGCATCCTGATCAGTACGGAAATGGATTCCTCCATAGACACGGGCATTGGAGACGTCCTTCTCGATGTCAAGCAGATCGTTGTAAGTAAGGACAACACCCGGTACGCTCGGCTGTGAGTTGGTGACGGTGTGATGGCGACCGTAGGCCTTCCGGAGTATGCGGCCGGCCGCGCCTGCGCCGGCGCCGTGGGCCGACGGGTAGCCCGGGAAGCAGGGCGTGACAATGAACGGTGTGAACCCGCTCGGCTTGGTGTGGGGATTCCCGTCCTCGTTGGCACGCGGGATCGCGGTCTCCGGGCGCCACGTCCGGTAGAAGTATTTGGACTCAAAAACGGTGATATGCGCGTCGCTCAGTGACATGTTCATGAGAGCGAGGATCCGCGCTGTATCAGTGATGTCATCGTCACGCGACTGGATGATCTGACGCGCCACCGAGTTCCAGCCCTGATGGGGCGGCTGCGCCGCGTAGATAAGCGCGACGTTTGCATCATGTTGTGATCGATTGAGGCTATTCACGTCCCCAACTGTCAGCACCTCGTTAAGATCCTTGGCATATTTTCCGCTGGTGAGTGCAGGCGGTGGATCAGCACGGAACTGGGACGAGCTCTGGACCCCGAACGGGTTGACGTTCCGCCAATGCAGGAAGGCACCTCCCGCCGGCGGACAGCTCGGAGTCTTCTGCCATTCATGCGGATCGGAATTCGGCGGGACATGGAACTGGGGCGGCGCAGATCCGTCCCCGGTCCGCTCCGCGATCATTTCAGCCGCAGCCGCTTCGCCGACAGCAATGCCATCGGTCTTGGCCTGTCCGTCTTGAATCAGTGCGAGGGAATCGGCGCGCTGCTGATCGAGCGTGATCGCCGCGGCCGGGAAGAATGTCTTCAACACGCCGTGGGCTGCCGTAATCGCGGCCGCCTTCGTCGAAGCTCTTCGGGGGGCAGAGACCGTTCCGAGATACGGCTTGTACTTGCCGCTGATCGCATTGACCGCCTCGAACACCGCGACCTGAACCGTCGCCATGAAGCGTGTCGACGGGAAGGGGGGTTGCGCACCGATGGTCGTCACAGCAATCTCGTTCCACTGCACTACAACGTCATCGCTGACCGCATGGTTCTTTCCCTTGGCTATTTGGACAGTGCCTTGAAACAACCACCACAAAATGACCAGAGTGCCTGCAAGCCAGTATTTGCTGATGCTTCCCATAGAGGTAACTCCTTTATTGTGAAATAAAAACGGTTATGTTTAGTTGACGTTAGGAAACTGCTCGTCTGAAGCTCAACTGACGTTCTTGCCCCTTCACGCCCCAACGGATAAGATCTCGATGTCATCAATCTGAATCTCAAGATCACCTCAAAACTACGGTGCGAGAGCCTGAAAATCCCTCGGAAAAGCCCCGGATAGTCCCCGGAAAGATTTCGGAAGAGAAATAGTCAGGGCGTATGAACAGCCTGCCTCAACAACAATACGAATTCGGACCTTTTCAGTTGGACATTGGTGAGCACTCCTTACTGCGCGATGGGCAGGCTGTCCCGTTGGAGCCAAAGGTTTTTAACCTCTTAAGGGTGCTGGTGCAGAACCAAGGACGGCTGCTTGAGAAGGAGGAGTTGCTCAAGGAGGTCTGGCCTGACACTTTCGTCGAAGAGGGAAACCTCAACCGGAACGTCTCAATTCTCAGGAAAGTCCTAGGCGACGATTCTTCCGGAGCGCACTATATTGAAACCGTTCCGAAACGTGGCTATCGGTTTGTAGCCAGTGTGAAAGTGATAGCCGACGGTGGTTCTGGAGCGGGCGTTACCGAACCGCGTGACCAGAGTACCCGTGTCAAGGACACTGAACCGCCCCAAGTTCGCGAGGATGGGGATCTCGGATCTCGAAAAACGCCTTTCATGGGAGGGTGGTTGGTTTTGGGCGGCGTGGTTCTCCTGGCTCTGGGGACAGTCACGTTCGTTCTAATGTGGTGGGGGAAAGCAGATCCGCCGCGGCCGAGAATCCAATCGATTGCGGTACTTCCGTTGCGAAACTTGTCCGGCGACCCGGCGCAGGAATACTTTGCCGACGGGATGACCGAAACGCTTATCAGCAGCCTCGCCCAGATTCGTGCCCTCCGGGTGATCTCACGAACTTCTGTGATGAGCTTCAAACACACCAAGGAGTCGCTTCCCCCACTCCCGGAAATTGCGCGAGCGCTAAACGTGGATGGTGTCATCGAAGGTTCGGTGCAGCGCGAAAACGGGCGAGTGAAGATCACGGTCCAACTGATTCATGGTCCGACCGATACGCACCTGTGGGCCCGGGAGTACGAACGTGCACTGACCGATGTTATGAAGTTGCAAGGCGAAATGGCACGAGCCATTGCGGACGAAATCCGGACTCAAGTCACGCCGGAGGAGCGAACGCGGCTGGCTTCGGCTGCCACCGTAAATCCGGCTGCTCATGAGGCCTATTTGCTCGGGAAGTATCATTACTGGAAGCACATCATCGATGACCATCAACGGGCCATTGGCCACTTCGAGCGGGCCATCCAGATTGAGCCGAGTTATGCCGCCGCTCATGCGGGGCTCTCCATGGCATGGCAGAAGTGGGGAGCTCAGCGGCCAGCGCCCTTAAAGGAGTTTGAACCCCAGGCACGGGCAGCGGCAGCGAGGGCCTTGGAACTAGATAGTCAACTCTCTGAAGCCTACTCCGCCCAGGGCTTTCTCCAGTTTTCCTGTGATTGGGACTGGAAAAGCGGGGAAAACTCAATCAAACGGGCTCTCGAACTGAATCCCAACAATCTGGATGCCCACTACCACTATACGGTCTTACTGATGGCGCTGGGACGTTTTCCTGAAGCCCTCACCGAAATCCAAACCGCTGAACAAGTGGACCCACTCTCTCACCAGGTTCAAGTTCTCTTTGGCCATTTGCTTTATCGAGCGGGGAGATATGATGAGGCAGTGCGGCGCTTGAGGCAGGCAATCGACCGCGAGCCCCGCAGCGGCCAGGCACATCACCTGCTGGGCTTGGTTTACGAGCAGATGGGTAGGTATCCTGAGGCTATGGAATTCCACGATAAGAACCGAGTTTTGAGGGGCGGGCGATCTGATAAGCCGCTTTCCCCCAGCATCCTTGCGCGCATCTACGCCCGCATGGGCAAGCGAAGCGAAGCCCAGCGCCTCCTCAAGGGCCTTGGGGACAGTGGATCAGAGCCCTCTCCTGCGGCTGCCTACGCTGCGCTTGGTGATGCGGATGCAGCTTTCCGGTTACTGTTCAGGCGTGTTGAGAGGCATGGGGCGCAGTCTGTTCTCATCAAGACAGATCCTCAGTTCATCGGCCTGCGTTCGGATCCGCGTTGGAAGGAGCTGCTTGCCCGTATGAACCTTCCGGTAGATTAGACGCTCGAAACGGAAGGACTGTGGATTCGTTGTGCAAGAAGCTCGTTTGCGCGCCCGTGAACTGGTTGTTGACAAAACAAAGCCGCTTTCCGTAGTATCCCGTTCCGTTTCCTGTCCACTTCAATTGCTCAACTCAAAGGCCTGAACCTGGAAAGGGCTCGACTGAAGAATCGAGAAATGAGTCCAGACCGGTCAGTGCCTCGTTCGGTGAAGTAACCTCTCTAAGTTCCAATTCAAGCAAGGAGAAATGCAATGAAAAAATCCCTGGTGATCCTGGCAGTGGCAGCCTTAGCGACAACCTCGACTTTGTTCGCCGCGAACGCGTCGATTGGAAATTGGAAATACAATCCTGCAAAGTCCAAATTCAGCCCCGGACCGCCCTACAAGAGCAGGACGGTGAAAGTGGAGGCTCATGGTGAAGGCATCAAGGTAACCGTGGATGGCGTGTCCGGAGATGGCTCAAAGCACGCGTATTCGTACACCGCGAACTATGATGGAAAGGACAATCCCGTAACAGGAAATCCGATGGCCGACACAATTGCTTACAAGAGGATCGATGACAACACGGTTGAAGCCACGACAAAAAAGGGAGGCCAGGTAGCCGCGAATGTCAAGATCGTCGTCGCGAAGGATGGGAAGTCGATGACGGTGTCGTCGAAAGGCAAAAATGCGAAAGGGGAGGCAACCTCAAGCGACGTTGTGTATGACAGGCAGTGAGTTGAGTTGGCTGATACGTGATGCGTGAAACGTGACCCAATATTCGCGGTTCGCGCATCAAATATACGCGGTTCACGTTTCACCTTTCTCATTCATCCTTCAGCGTTGATCCCCAGATAGTCTTCCTCATAGAACCTGACCAAGGCAATCAGCAGAGCCAATGTCAATGGGCCCGCCACGAGGCCGATGAAGCCGAATAGCTTCAGCCCACCAAGCACTCCCAGCAAAACGACCACCGGGTGAATGTTCGATTGTCCACTGATCAGGCGGGGCTTGAGAAAATTGTCCACGTTCATCACAAGAATGCCGCCCCACAGCAAGAGCCCAATTCCGCGCGCCGTTGCTCCAGACAGAATGAGAAAAATGCCGGCTGGTGCCCAGATGATTGGGGTGCCGATGAGCGGGAGGAATGAAAGTACGATCATGACGAATCCCCACAAGACGGCATTCGGCACCCCGAAGATGAGAAAACCGATTCCTCCCAGGCTCCCCTGAATCAAGGCCGTTACGACTTGTCCATAAACCACTGCCCAGGTCACACTCTTGATCTCCTCGATCAGTTTGTCTTTCAAATTGGGCGCCAGTGGAATGAGGGCGCGCACCCGCTCAAAGCTGCCACGGCCAGATTGCAAGGAGTAGAACATCACGAACAACATGATGAAGAATCCAAGCAGCCAGTCGGTAATCGATCCCAGAAAGTCGGGCGCGGCCTTAACCAGGAAACCTCTAACCTGAGCAATGAGCTGATTCCTATAAACATGCAGGTCGGCCGGTTCGCCTGTCACGCGCTGGAGCCACACTTCGATTTTTTCAAGGTGAACGTAACGGTCCGGAGACTCGGCTAGAATTGAAACCGTGGTGCGACCCTGTCGAACCAGTTTGGTTGTCACGTAAACTATGGGCAAAATCACGGCTACCAGGATCAGGAGAATCATCAGCAGCGCCACCGCACTGCGACTGCGAATGCGAACCTGCAGGCGCCTCTTGAGCGGATGGAGCATATAGGTCAGGAGCAGAGCCAACAGGAGGTAGTGCAAAAAAGGGTAAAGTAGGAAGAACGCCCCCAGAAAGGCGGCGCAAATTGTGACGACGAAAAAGGTTTGTTCTTTGGCCATCAGCGATTCGTTCTTAGCCTGTCTTGCAGAGGCGCTCGTCTCAGGCGAATGCCGCTGCAGACCAAGCACCCACAACTTTCTGCGGTAGCTGCAGGCTTCTGGTCCGGGAATTGGAATGGTTCGTTCATCAAAGTGACGGGAAGTTTATCATCTTTCAGAAAGGAATGACTCTCATGCGGCTCTGGCACAAGGCTTCTGTGGCTACATGTTTGGTGCTGCTTGCATTGACAGCTCTGTCCGCAGCGAAGCGGCAAGTTACTGAGGCCGAGGTTCAAAGCGTCCACCGTTCCGCGTTGCTCATCGACACACACAATGACGTTACTAGTTTCACCGTGGAAGGGTTTGACATCGGTAGCGCCGGCTCGAAGCACCACACCGACCTGGCCCGGTTGAAGACGGGCGGCGTGGGAGCCGTGTTCTTTGCTGCATATGTCGGGCCTGAGTATGCTACAAGCCGGACCTCGGCAGTCCGAGCTTTGCAGATGATCGACACCATCCGAACCGACATTGTGGGACGGTATCCCAATGACTTCGTTCTTGCGCAGAGTGCCGATGACATCGAGTCGGCCCGCAAGCGCGGCCGCATCGCTGCCCTGATCGGCATTGAAGGCGGACACGCTATCGAAGACAGTTTACGACTGCTGCGCGACTTCCATGCACTGGGCGTTTGCTACATGACTCTGACCCACACCAATACCAACGGTTGGGCAGACTCTTCTGGGGATCTGGGCAAGCCTGGGATCAAGCATCACGACGGGTTGACAGCTCTTGGGAAGCAGGTTGTGGCAGAGATGAACCGGCTGGGCATGATGGTGGACATCTCTCATGTTGCTGACAAGACCTTTTGGGACGCGCTGGAAAGCAGCCGAGCCCCGATCTTCGCGTCTCATTCTTCTTGCCGGGCGATTTGCAGCGTGGCCCGGAACATGACTGACGAAATGATTGTGGCCATGGCGAAAAGAGGCGGCGTGATTCAAATCAACATTTACAGCGCTTTCATTTCGCAGAAGTCTGCCGACATCGACCGGTTGGCTGAGGCAACCAAGGCGAGTGGTGACAGGGCCACAATGCCGCCGGCCAGTTTGGAGGACGTTGTCTCCCATATAAACCACGTGGTCAAGGTTGCCGGGATCGACGCGGTTGGCATCGGAAGTGACTTCGACGGCATCAAAAGCGTACCCACTGGCCTCGAAGATGTCTCGAAGTTTCCAAACCTGACTCGAGCTCTGCTTGAAGAGGGCTATTCCGCCTCCGACATCGGGAAGATCTATGGTGGAAACACGCTACGGCTGATGCGGGCAGTGGAGAAGGTTGCAGTCGAATTGAAGGCCCGATGAGGCGATGCTCTGTGTTGTGTAGCGCGGACCTGCCAACAAACGGCAGGTCCGCGGCAGTCGAGGCTGGCAAGAGAGGAAAAGCCGCAGACCGTCAGAAGCGACGGTCTGCGCTACCGATTTTAGAAGTAGAATTTCGCTCCCACCTGAATCACCCGCGTTGTCAGACCCTGAATGCCGCCACCGATCATTCCGTACGTGGCCGAGGTGAGGTTGCGATCAACAGCGTCTGGCGAGGGATTGAAGTGGTTGAACAGGTTGAAGGTTTCCACTCGAAATTGCAACGAACGTGATTCGTGGAAGCGAATTGATTTCGATACAGAAAAATCCACATTGTTCAGTCCAGGAAGCCGAATGGCCGCCGTCCTCGACGAGGTGCCGAAGCGCTCCAGCGGAGCCGTGGTGAACGCAGCCGTGTTAAACCAACGGGTCCAGGTCCGCTCGCCGCGCGGCAAGTTGCCATCCTGTCCAGAAACCCGATCAGGTCGTGAATTGAAGCCAACCCCAGTTGTGTCGAGGTTTCGAAGCACTGGCGCCGGGAAGCCGCTCTGTTCGGTGATGATGGTGCTCAATTGCCAACCGTCCAAAATGTGCTTAGCTGCCCCCTGCATCGACTTGAAGAACGGCACGTCGTAAATCACGGTCTGAACAAAGCGCTGCGTCAGATCGAAACCGGACACCGAATGATCGCCTTCGAGATTGTAGATGTCCTGTGGAGAGCCAATAAAATTGCCTCCACCCACCTGTCCACCGATGTCGTTGGGTCCGGAGATCGCCTTCGCCCAGGTGTAGGCCGTGAGGAAGGTCAGGCCCTTGGCCAAGCGGCGCTCCGCCTTGACCTGCATTGAGTGGTAATTAGAATTGCCGATCGATTTGTCGGCCCTTACCACTCGCTGGTAGGCCTGATTGGGACGGCGGGCATTGACGGACGCCAGTCCAGGTGTGCCGGGCACAACAAGTTGAATAGGCCGATTCAAATCCTCAAAAGTCACAATCAAACGCGTACCCTTGGAACCCACGTAGCCGATATCGAACAGAACGTCTCCCGGCAGCTTGTGTTGGATGTTGAGGTTCCATTGCTGGATATAGGAATCACGAAGGTTCTGATCGTTGCCTACCGCGAAGTTCAGGGCACCAGCGGTGACCGCGGACCTGAATGGATCGTTAAAGAAAATATTCGGCGCACCAGTCAAATTGCCTTGAACACTGGCTCCGGCGGTTGCTTGCGCGCCCTCGGCCATGGCAAAAATGGCATTCGAAATCTGAGGTGTGAAATAGATACCGTAGCCTCCGCGAATGACGGTGTCGTCCAGCCGGCTTGGCCGGTAGGCAAAGCCAAAACGCGGTCCCCAGTTATTTCGATCAGGCGCAATCAGGGCGCGGCCATATTGAGATGTTTGAGTCGTCACCAGGTTGCCGACCACGAACCCATTCAGCTCAATATTGACGAATTTGTCGTCGACTTGCTTGTAGGGTTGGAAGTAGTCGTAGCGCAAGCCCAGATTTAAAGTGAGTCTCGGCGAGATTTTGAAATCATCCTGCACAAAATAGGAATGCCAGAAATTCCAAAGATTCGTGGAGGTGTGCGCCGGGTTGATACTGGCATTTTTCACATACCCAAGCATGAAGTCCGCCAGGGCCGAGCCGGTGTAGGCACCGTCGAAGCCAAAGGATCCTCGCGGCGCCCGTGCCTGCTCGAACGTCACGTGGCGACGTGAAATTTCGGCGCCGAATTTCACGTAGTGTTTGCCTGCCTGCCACGAAACCGTATCCTTAAACTCAAAGATCTCGTTTGAGCGATCCCGCGGGCCGATCTGACGCTGCAGATCGTACATATTGGTCACGCCGTCCGGGCCGTTGATGCCGATCGTTGGTGGCCCGTACTCTGCGGGCAGGCGAGAGACCAAGGGTATTCCCATTTTCCCAGCGACGTCATAAGCCTCGTCGTTGGTTGTGCCGAAGATCTCGGCTTCGAAAAACTTGTTCCACCCACCACGAAACTCGTTGAGAATCCGGGGACTGAACGTATGCAACCACGAAGCGGAGAGATTCTGGCCGCGTCCAAGATTGTCGCGAGTATCATGGCCCCAGACGGGGATGCTGGCTTCGTAGGTGTCGTTAAAGACGTAGCGACCGTTAATGGTGTCGTTTGCGGAGAAGTTGTGGTCAATGCGCGCCAGATAGTTGTCCTGGGTTGACGTTGCCGCATTCGACGCCGTAACGAAATTGAACGTGCCTGTCTGGGTGTTGGGCTGGGGCATGAATTGCAGGAAAGTCAAGGCTTGGGCGCTCAGCGCCGCCCGCGGAATGACGTTGTTCTGAATCCCGATATTCAATGGATCGCGCAACACGATGGGTTGCCGTGTGCTCGCATTGATCAACCCGCTGAAGTCGCCGTTGCGCACCGCCACGGAGGGAATCGTGCGGAATGCTGGCGCTGCAGCCTGAAGCTGCCGGCCGGCTTCCCAGTTAAAGAAGAAGAAAGTCTTGTCGCGGCCATTGTACTTCGGAAGGAAGACTGGCCCGCCGACGTTGGCGCCGAACTGGTTCCTATTCAGGCGCGGCGGATCTACGTCCCTCTGAGCAATGGCATCGTACACTTGGGTCAATGCGTCGTTACGATTGAACTCCCATAGAGTCCCGTGAAAGGCGGAGGTCCCGGAGCGCGTTATCATGTTGATTTGTCCGCCTGGGGCACCGCCTAGTTCCGACGAGTAGGTGCTGGTTTCAACTTTGAATTCGGCCAGCGAGTCTATCGAAGGAGAAAAGCTATAGGTCATGGCATCGTAGTCCATCATTTCGATGCCATCCATGAAGTAGCGATTGGCCGTGTCGCGTGAGCCGTTCGCAGACATTGCTGTGGATCCAAACGGCGAATCGGTCTGCCCAATCGAGCCGCGTCCACGGCGTACCGTAATGCTGCCCGGGGTTCCGGCTTGGACTCCAGGAATCAACTGAGCCAACTGCACGAAGTTGCGGCCGTTCAACGGCAGTTCCACGATCTTCGTCGAGTCGATGACCGTTCCGACGGTTGACGTTTCCGTTTGCAGCAACAACCCCCCACCTTGCACATCAATCGTCTGTGTCACCTCACCCAGCTCCAGCTTCAAGTCCACGCGTCCGGTCTGCTGCACGCCGAGGATAACCCGGTCGACCTTTTGAACCTTAAAACCATCAGCGGTGGCACTGACGGAATACTCGCCCGACGGTAGGAAGGGCAAGGAGTAAGCGCCGCTGTCATCACTCTTCGTTTCCCGCGAAACCTGGTTGGCCAGGTTCGTAACGCGAATCGTAGCGCCGGGGACCACTGCGCCGGAGGAATCACTGACGGTTCCGAGCAGCGTGGCAGTGGTCTGCTGCGCCAGTGCCAGCGGTGCAGTCAGGATCAATAGAAGCAGGGTCAAACAGAATCGTAATTTCATAAATCATGCTCCTTTCACAAGAACCTGGCGCGCGCCGCCAGGCGGGCCAAATCTGTGACTCTCAGGTGGTCTTTATGGAAGATGTAACTTTGACAGATTACCGAAAAAAGTGCTAACGAGCAATCGAGTTCCTATGAACACCGCCAGTGTCGGCCTGAAGAGTCGATTTTCGGCAATCATCCCCTCTTGGAACCGGCAAGCGCCGCCAGGCGCTAAGGTGGGTTCTACGTTGCCAGGAAAGATCCACCTCGACTGCCGCACCCACCAAGGTCGCCGCGGCAGCCACTCCTCGGGTGGAGGGGATTCGCAACGCGGAGTTTCAAGCGCCATCCATCTCGCGGGGCCAGCATCCACCGAAAAAGCGGCAGCAAACTGCCGCACTGCAAAGCGCAGCGCCTCCAACCACTAGTGCAATACCCCTTTTGTTCTTGAGCGCGACAGCTTGCTGTCCTAAGCTGCCGTGAGTGCCATTGTCGGCCGGTCCCAATTCCTACGCAGCGATGGTCCTAATGGTTCCTGGCTTTCCAGCGTACCCGAATCGTTGTGCTCGAGCCTTAAGTTGGACTCCGGTTGCCGCCGTCATGTTATTCCTTTCGGCGTGCGCCGCTGACCGGACCCCTGCGCCCTCTCAGCCTGTCGAAAAACCACACTACGCCGACGCCCGTTCCTGCCGACCCTGCCACACCGAGATTGATGAGAGCTTCCAAGACGTCGCGATGGCGCGATCGTTCTATCGCCCCAATGCAGCCAACGTCATTGAGGACTACGAAACGAACAATCACTTTTCCCACCTGGCCTCCAATCGTCACTACCGAATGCTGCGCCGTAACGGCCGGTTTTTCCAGCAACGTTACCAGCTTCGACAAGGCAGGGAAGTGAACCTGTTCGAGCAGGAAGTCCACTACATCATCGGCTCTGGACATCATGCGCGCAGTTATCTGAACCTTTCCGCGGGAGGCGTGCTGACCCAGTTGCCTGTGACATGGTATCCGCGGGAAAAGCGTTGGGGCATCAGCCCGGGATACGACCGGAAACAGCACCACGACTTCTCGAGAAAGATCGACTACGGCTGTCTGTTCTGCCACAACGCCACGCCGAAACTTGCCGAAGGCGCCGATCGCTACGGTCGTGAGAATCTATTTCCGCAAGAACTACCGACAGGTATCGACTGCCAGCGGTGCCATGGTCCAGGGTCGCAGCATGTGGCATTGGCTGCCGGCGGGAAGGGGTTTGAAGCGATTCGACACTCCATTGTCAATCCAGCCAGGCTGAACGCTGAACGTCAGATGGATGTCTGTCAGCAATGTCATCTGGAAACCACAAGCGCCGATTTGCCACAGGCAGTGCGGGTTTTCGGCCGACCGGCCTACTCGTTTCGACCCGGCGAGGCTCTCAGCGACTACCTGATTCATTTCGATCACGCTCCCGGGACCGGTCATGACGACAAGTTTGAAATCAACAGCGCTGCGTATAGGCTGCGGCAATCTCAATGCTTCCAGAAGAGTGCTGGACGCCTGACCTGCACGTCCTGCCACGATCCGCACCATACCCCACGTGGGGATGAGGCTATCCAGCAGTTTCGCCAGAGCTGTTTGAAGTGCCATCAGCAACTCTCGGCACGGTGGCATCCCAACCCGGCATCAGCCGCCTGTGCGAATTGCCACATGCCCAGGAGGCGAACCGAAGACGTGATCCATGTCGCCATGACTGATCATCGGATTCAACGTCTGCCGCCAGCGAACCTTTTGGTAAACCGGAAGGAGGATCACACGCTCTACAGAGGTGAAGTTGTTCGCTATTTTCAGAACGCTGCCAACGAAGTAGTCTCTGATCTTTACTGGGGTGTGGCCCAGGTCAAGCAGCAGTCAAACTTGCAGGCACTCGCCCGTTTCAAGACGGCGATTGAAACGCAACAGCCGCAGATCGCGGAACCTTGGGTGGAATTGTCATTAGCTCAATTGGAGAGCGGCGATCTGGAAGCTTCGAAGCAGGGATTCAATCGAGCACTCTCGATCGATCCCGGACTGGTTCTGGCGCGCTACAACCTGGGCCTTGCTTGCCAGCTCTTGGGCCAAACGGATGAAGCAGCGGCACACTACCGTTTGGTCTTGGAGGTAGACGGAACGCATGCCGAAGCGCACAATAACCTCGGGCTGGTTCTCCAGAGCCAGGGCCAGCTTGCTGCCGCACAGGAACATTTCTTGAAGGGATTGCAACGCAACCCTCTCTTCGTCGATGCGCACAATAACCTGGGCAATGTCCTCGCTGAGGGGAAACATTGGGCTGAGGCGGTCGCGAGTTTTGAGCAGGCGTTGCGCATTGAACCGTCCAGCGCTGATGCTTACAACAACCTCGGCAAGGTTTGGGGAGCTCAGGGAAATCTGGAACTGGCCATCCGCAATTTTCGCGCGGCCACCGCGGCCGACCCCAAGCACTGGATTGCGCAGCTCAATCTGGCAAAGGCGCTGCAAGCGGCAGGTAGAACCCAGGAAGCAGAAACTGCGCTTCGTGAGGTGAAGAAATTGAATCCGAAAATCAGTGGCGAGTGACGAGTGGAGAGTGGCGAGACTAACGGAATCATTGTCGTGAACGAGTTGGAGTTCTGGGCGTGACGACGACTAGCGATGACACACTGAAGAGAACTCAGGCCGACGACGAGGCTTCGGGGCTCACCACTCGCCACTGCATCAAAAATGTTCGATCAAACCACACTTCAAATCGGTGATACTGCACCGGAACTCAAGTTGAAGGACCAGCATGGCAATCTGGTTTTCTTGCGCGACTATGCCGGCCGGTGGGTGGTGTTGTATTTCTACCCCAAGGACGATACGCCGGGTTGCACGCGCGAGGCCTGTAACTTTCGAGACGAGTCGGAGCGCTTGGCGCCCTTCAACGCTCAAGTGCTCGGCGTCAGCGTTGACAATCGCGAATCGCACGAAAGCTTCGCCAGGAAGTTCAGGTTGAACTTCCCGTTGCTGGCGGATCCAACCAAGAAGGTTACCAGAGCCTACGGTGCGCTGGCTTTTTATCGACTGGCGCGCAGAATGACCTTTATCATCGATCCGCAAGGCAAGATTCGAAGGATTTTCAAGAGCGTGAATCCAAAGACCCATGTTGAGGAAGTTGCGCAAGTCTTGACTGACTTGCAGTCGTCTGCCCTTAACGCATAGACTCCTCCCGGTCTTGCTTCCTGAATCACTTGAGCTCACTGTACCGCTAATCCATCCAGCAAGGAGAGCCTGCGATGAACCTACAGAACCGCGTCATCAACATCCTATCCAAGCCGGCGCAAGAATGGCCCGTCATTGCCTCCGAAGCGACAGACGTGGCTTCGCTCTTTAAGGAATACATCATGCTGTTGGCGGCCATTCCCGCGATCTGTGGCTTTCTTGGAATGACGCTGATCGGCGTCAGTGTCCCGTTCATGGGGCAGATCCGTACGCCGATGGTGAGTGGTTTGGCAGGCTTGGTGGTCGGTTATGTACTGTCTCTGGCTGGAATCTTTCTCGCTGCGTTCATTGTGGACAAGCTGGCTCCGAGTTTTCAGTCCAGCGGAGGAATGGTCCAGGCTTTGAAGATGGTGGCTTACGCTTCCACTCCGTCCTGGATAGCCGGCGTGTTGCAGCTGATTCCACTGCTGGGGGTCCTTGCATTGCTGGCAGGCCTTTATGGCGTCTACCTGTTCTATCTCGGCCTGCCTTCCGTGATGAAGACGCCTCGAGACAAAGTCATTCCCTACATGGTCGTTTCCGCAATCGTGATTATTGTGATCTCTGTGGTGACCGCTTCAATTTCCGGCGTCTTTATGGGCGCGTCGCGGCTTATGTATTGAGGGCGTAGGGAGATCGCGGCGGGAACAGTCGTCATTCCGGCCAAGCGCAGCGCGAGCCGGAATCCAGACTGGATTTCTGCTTCGCGGGAGTGACGAACCAAGGCACACCTGGTATGGGTTCCCGGGTCACTCCGGCCCAGCGGGTTTTGACTGGAAGTGCGACGCCGCTTTGAAGAGCAGGAGTCCATTGAGTCTGCCGTTCTGCCGGCCCCTTGGCAGCGTGTTGATTCATTCTTTCTTCAGAGGATTTTTCTGTTGCTGTCTTTGGTAATACGTTCTTAAATGAGCGCTGCCCAGATTGAATGGAGCGTGAGTCTCGAGTGAGCACCCCTCATCTAACCTTCAGCAATTCAGACTTTGCAAAACGGGAGAGAATGGAAAACTGGACAATTCAAGATTCGATTGACTGCTATAACATCAAGAACTGGGGGAAGGATTACTTCTCGGTCAACGAGAAAGGTCACGTCACTGTTCATCCCGATAAACGATCCGATCACGCCATCGACCTGAAGGAGCTCGTGGATCAGCTTCAAGCGCGCGGTATTGCGCTGCCCATCCTCATCCGTTTCACCGACATTCTCAAACACCGTCTCGCCGATATCCACGACGCGTTCAAAGCGGCCATTCAGGAATATGAGTACCAGGGAAAGTACAGTTGCGTTTACCCCATAAAAGTAAACCAGCAGCGCCACGTGGTGGAAGAGATCCTCGATTTCGGCAGTGCCTACAACTTCGGATTGGAAGCCGGCTCCAAGCCCGAACTGCTGGCCGTGCTTGCGATCACCAATGGCAAGGATGTCCCGATAATCTGCAACGGATTCAAGGACGACGAGTTCATCGAGACTGTTATCCTCGCCCAGAAGATTGGGAAAAATATTATTCCTGTTGTCGAGAAATTCACCGAGCTAGAGTTGATCGTCAGGTATGCGGAAAAGCTGCAGGTCAAGCCGCAAATCGGTGTGCGGGTGAAACTGGCTAGCCGCGGATCGGGTCGGTGGGAGGCTTCAGCAGGCTACCGCTCCAAGTTTGGCCTCACGGTGACTGAAGTGCTGGCAGCCCTGGACTATTTGAAACAGCGGCAGATGGAGGATTGCCTGAAGCTGCTCCATTTTCATATGGGCAGCCAGGTGACCAATATTCGCAAGATCAAGGACGTCTTGACGGAGGCAGGCCGTGTCTACGTGGAGTTGCAACGGGCAGGTGCTGGCTTGCAATACATCGACGTGGGTGGCGGGCTGGGCATTGACTACGACGGCTCACAATCCAACTACGAGTCGTCGGTGAACTATACCCTGCAGGAATATGCCAACGACATTGTCTTTCGTCTCAAGTCCATTTGCGACGAAGCCAAGGTGAAGCACCCCACCATCATTTCCGAATCAGGCCGGGCGGTTGTTGCCTATCACAGCGTGTTGGTCTTCAACGTTCTGGGGGTTTCCGGCTTTGATGGCTTCGTGACGCCGGACACGGTTCCAGAGAATGCGCCTCAACCCCTGACGGACCTGTTCTGGACGAGCCGGAACATCAACAAGAAGAATTTCGTCGAAGCCTATCACGACGCTCTTCAGCTTCGTGAAGATGCCATGAACCTGTTCAACCTTGGCTATCTCACTCTGGAGCAACGGAGTGTCACGGAAAGCCTATACTGGACGATCTGCAGCCGCGTGCTGAAGTTGGTTGACGAGTTGGACTACGTTCCCGATGAGTTGAAGAATCTGGAGAGTCTCATCTCCGACACCTATTTCTGCAACTACTCCATTTTCCAATCCATGCCTGACAGTTGGGCCATCCGGCAGCTCTTTCCAGTGTTGCCGATTCATCGGTTGACGGAGAAGCCCAGCCGGCGTGCCATTCTGGCCGATATCACCTGTGATTCGGACGGTAAAGTAGATCGTTTCATTGATCTGCACGACGTCAAGAAAGTCCTGCCGCTGCATCCCTATACGGGCGATGGTTACTATCTGGCAGTATTTCTAGTTGGCGCATATCAGGAAATCCTGGGCGACCTGCACAATCTCCTGGGCGATACCAACGCGGTGCACGTGACGCTGGAGGATGACGGCGAGGTCAGTGTAGACCACGTGGTTAAAGGCGACACGGTACGGGAGGTGCTCAGCTACGTTCAGTACAATCCGGACGAACTCACGTCGTTAATGCGACGAGATGTGGAACGTGCTGTGCGAGACAAGAAGATTACGCTTGAAGAATCTGCACTTTTTCTACGTTTTTACGAATCAGGCCTGCACGGCTATACCTACCTCGAAGAAGCCCACACGCGATAGGCCAGGACGTTGGATTCCATTCACGGTCAACTACCGTTGTTTTCAGTGACGCCTGCTCGCTTCCCTTAAAGGGAGACACTCCTCTTCTTTGAAGCAGGTTCCCGTCTCCTTGCCAAGGAAGGGTGGCGCATTGCGCCGGGGTGGTCGAGACGGCGCGCACGGGATGGTTAGATTACTTTGTGGCGTGCTCGTTGCCCGTGATTTGAAACTGTATCGGAGCCGATGGATGCTCCGTGGGCACCAGAGCCTCGACGATGCCGACGGCGTAAATGGGTTTGGTGACCGCCTTGACCCACGGGCGCGAGTCCAGCGTGAAAGTCCGCTCCGTTTCGTTCTCGGCAATCATGATTCCGTTCAGGCCGACGTTGACGGGTCTGACGCCAAACGGTAGATCGTTCAGACGGAAGAGGACGCGTCCCTTGAAACCGTTGTGCCGTTCGATGGCAAGAGTGATTTTGGTTTCTCCACCAGGAGTCATCTGAAGCCTCGGTGTTTTCACTCCTACCTGGATGTCGGGCTTCGACATGAGCGCAATTACCTTCAGGTAATCACCACCATTGGCGACCCGGAAGGCTGCGTCGTTTCCGATCCGGGCCTGGCCTGTAATTCGGTACCGCGTGAAATCCCCGGCGAGTTGCGTCCCCGCCTTGTGCGACAGGATGAGGGTGACTGAGTTTTCGCCAGCACGAATAGTGGCTTGAGTGCCGAGGATGTTCTCAGGCAGTCCTTCGAACTTCACGTCAATTGCGCCTTCAAAACCTTCCGTCCGCAGAGCCGTCACTTCCACGGCCACGCTCGAACCTTCCGCGATGTTCGGGTTCGTTGGGCTGGCTGTAATGAGGAAGTCAGGCTGCGGATCGCGAATCGTGAATCGATAAGCGTAGTCATCGCCCCCCAGGCCTCGAACGTCAGTCACCTTGGCAATGTAAACGCCGTCGGCGGGTGCGGTGAAAGTGACGCGGGAATCCTTTCCGTAGCCAGGGCCGCCATCGTCGTTGCGCATGTTGAATCGAAACACCGGCATCCCGTTCGGTGGAAACTGCGCTCCGGCTGGATGCAGTTCTACCTTGTAAATGGTTTCGTCAAGCGCACGCGCTTCGGGGGTGGTGTCTTCGAAACCCAGCCGCTGCCCTCCGAAATTATCGAAGATGATGTCTTCATCGGCCGTCGGAGCCGAGGTCAGGCGGACGATTCGCAACAGTTCGCCGCCAACGACCATGTAGTCATGAAGCTCAAGTCCCGTAGGCTGGAACAGCCGCAAGCCGGCATCACGGGAGCTACGGTCGCGCAGGGTTAATGGCGTTTTCCAGACGGCGCGCGCTGTGATGCGAAGCACAACGATGCCCTTCGAATCGAGGACCTCAATGACCGAGTCCAGCGGAGAACCCAGACGGCCGGCGGCTGTCTCGAGGATTAGCTTTTGGCCTTCTTTCGCTGTGAATCGATAGAAGTCCGAGGGCACCTTACCGGAGTTCAACGTGAGACGGCCATTCACAGTGCGCGGATAGAGGACTTCTTGAGCCGTTTGCCAGCTCGTGTTTGTGTTCGTTTCGTCGATTTCATCATAGCGGCCGATCGCCAGTGGTAAAGAATTCACCGTTTCGCCCATCCTTGTCTGAGCCACCAGAGCGCCTGTGTCCATTGCCTTGCCAGCCATCATGCCAAAGGGTTCAGGAGCTGCTGTCTTCGTGTCGCCCAGGTTGTAACCCCAGATTTTGAAGTCGCGCGTGGTGCCTGCCTTAAGACCCAACGGATAGCGGCCTTTGAGCAGAGGCAACTGTCCTACCGTGAGCCGATAAAAATGCCGGATGGTTCCACCCTGCTGATAGTCACTGATGCGGGCTGCGTAGACTCCATCTGCCGGAATCTTTGCGCCCAGCGCACTGCGGTCACGTTCCTGTTGGTTGGAAGCGATCACCTTTCCACTTGCGTCTACAAGTTCCATGACAGGATCGAGCCGCGATCCAAGGCCACCTGCATTGATGAGACAGACTACTTCCTGGCCGGCTTTGGCTTGAAAGCGATAAGCGTCGGTATCTCCTGGTCGGGGCAGCAATCCGTGCACGGTCATGGGGAGCGCCAGTTCCTGGGCTTCTCCAAAGCTGTTGTTTGGCTCCCGCTCCTGGGCTTCCGGGTAGGGGGAAACGACGATGCGGCCAGCCGTGGAACTGCCGTTGGGCGCAATGATGCGAAACTGGTGCGTGCCGGGTGCCATCCACGCTTCTGCCGAGATCTCCACGCGGGCTTGCACGGCTGGCGGGTCGTCGAAGTAGGGACGGCTTGACCTGACGACTTTAGGTTCGAGGGCCGACATGCTGGCGGGAACTTGAGAGACTTCAAGCACCTTACCCGACAAGCCAGGTTCTGAGAACACCAGCGTCTTGGCGCCTTCCAGACCGGTGCCTTCGACGACGAAGGTACTGGTCGCGCCGCGCTGAATGCCAGACGGCGTGGTGAAGGTGACGGTCGGTGGCGTGGTTTGACCCAGCGCCTGGAATGGAACTGCGATTAGTGCAAGCCAGAGAGATTGAAGAAAGCGCTTCATGTCAGGTCCTCCAAATCAAACTCAAAAACATCTGTCATTCGTCAATTCGTCATTCCGGCGAAAGTCGGAATCCAGTATTTCTGGATCTCCCTGGATTCCCGACCCGGCTTACTATTTGCCGGCGTGACGTCCGTTAGCGGGACTGACGGGAGGTTTTTTTGGTCGCCTCTCCAGTTATGAACGACAATTGACAAATGACCATTGACCAATGAAATTTCAGTGTTTACTTTCCAGCGTGTTGTGCAGCTACGCCTTCAAGCAGCTTACCGATCAGCTGATAGTTTGCCGTGTCGTAAACAGATACTGAACCATCATAGCGCGCAAACAGCAGTTGTTTGCCGTCGGGCGAAAAACTCATGGAGAGTATCCAGTCGCTCTGGCCCGGAATTACTCGAACCTGCTCCATCGTTTTCGTATCCCAGATTTTTACCAGCTTGTCCCAACCCGTGGTCGCCAGCCAGCGGCCATCGGGGGAATAGGCCAGGCGCAGGATAGGTTCCTCATGAGCGATGACGGAATGAATTTCTACGGGATCGCCCGTACCGCTGATGTCCCAAACTCGAATGGTGCGATCGAATCCGCTGGCGGTGACGTACTTCCCGTTGGGATGAAACGCTAGCGTGTTAACGCCTTCCGTCGAGCTCCCCAGTGTGTGGATGCGTTTGCCTGAGGCGACATCCCAAAGTTTGACGGTGCGATCGGCCCCACCGGACGCCAGCCATTTGCCATCCGGGGAGAATGCCAGATCGAATACAGAGTCCGTATGCTCCTTGAGCGGCTTCACCTGTTTTCCCGTGGCAGGATCCCAGAGATAGATCATGTGGTCGTAGCTGGTGGAGGCCAGCAGCTTGCTGTCGGGCGAAAAAGCCAGCGCGTAGACGCAGTCGCGGTGCGCCTTGATTGCTTGAGCGGCGGGCTTGCTCCAGAAGCTTTCACCGGTCTGCCAGATCTTTATCTCGCCTTCCTGAGCGGGTCGCCCCGCGCCAACCGCAAAGTACTTGCCGTCGCGCGAAAACGCCACAGTCCGCACGGCCTCCGTGATGCCGGTCACTTTTCCTAAGAGCTTGCGAGTGGATGCGGAGGAGAAGCTGATTTCCCCATATCCGCCTGCCGCGACGATGGAGCCGTCGGGAGAGAAGGCAACGGCGCCGATCTGCTGCGCCACGGGCGCCGGCTTGATCTTCGGTATTTCAGGTTCATGGAGGGCCTGCAACTGACCGACATCTTGATCGAGCTTGGCACCTTGATCGATCCAGAGTTTGATGCTCGCGATCTCCTGTGGATCCAGTTCGCCACTCATTGGCATGCGTGGCTGCACAGTGCCTTCCACCATCTGCACGAGGCGGCTTTCCTTGCTCTTCCCCGGGATGATCGCCTTGCCATGGCTGCCGCCCTTCATCAAGGATTCAAAATCTGAGAGAACGAAACCTCCCATGTTAGCGGTCTTGGAGTGGCAAGTGACGCACTTGGCCTGAAAAATGGGTGCCACTTGCTTCGAGAAACTGATTTGCAGGCCAGGGTTGAGATCGTGGTAGTTCTTGGTTGCGTCGGTGGTGTTCTGGGCAAGGAGGCGATAGCCGCAGAGAGACAGCGGCAGGGTGAAGACTGCAAAAAAGGGAATGACTTGTTTGACTGCTCTAAACATTTCCACTTGCCCTCTTCAACCGTTGGTAGATGCGGGTGTGAACCACTCTTGATCTCCTCCCTTATGCGCTTCGCAAGGGGGAAAGGGGTCAATGATTAAATATGAATTCCTTCCCTGTGAGCATGGCCCAGGTGAAGTCTTCCAGCACCTCGCGTCGAGCTTGTGGCTTTGTGCCGCAGGCTTCGTCGAGCGACTTGATCGCAACCGATTTCTCTCCGTTGGTTGGGCGACGGCTAAAGGCTGAAAGGTACAAGTGCTCGACGAACCTTTCGTTGGAGAGGCCCATCTTCAAAGCCATGTCCGTGAGGCTTCCCTGGGCGGCGAGTTTCTTGTTGATGGTTTCGCCGTTGATCATGTGCAGTGCCTGCCGCAGGTTGGGTTGCGGGTCGCGTTCACATTCACAGGTCGCAGCGCGGTCGGGTCTTCCAAAAGCGTCCAGAAAATAAGACTCCGTTGCCGTATCCGGCAGCTGCAAGGCCCGCGTGCCGAGAGGGAAATCTTCGAACGGCGTTGGAATGCTGGTCACTTGGGAAATCGCATCCAGCATCACCTCGGCCGGCAACCGCTTGATGAGATAGTGGGAGTAGTGACGGTCGTCGTTCGCGTTAGTCGCATTGGTCTGCCAGGAACGTTGATACGTGGCCGAATTCATGATCGTGCTGGCCAGATGCTTGATGTCGTATCCGTGCTTGACGAAGTCATCCACCAGTGCGTCCATCAATGGCGCGTTCGATGGCGGATTTGTAGAACGCAAATCGTCCACGGGATCCACCAGGCCGCGGCCCATGAAGTTTGCCCAGACGCGGTTGACAATCGTCCGGGAGAACTGTCTGTTTTCCGGAGAGGTCAGCCAATCGGCCAGCAGCTCGCGCCGCCCTCCGGCCTCCAACGAGATCTGCTGCGCTTCCAGTGGAGCGGGCGGCAACGGCTTGTTCAGACGTGGATGCGGAATGTCTCCCGAGTCTGAGTTGTACACAATGATCTCGCCCGCCGAATCGCCGGCCTTCTGGCTCACGCGCGCGAAAAGATTCGCCATCTTGTAGTAGTCCACCTGGGTGTACTTTTCCAGAGGATGATTGTGGCAGCGGGCGCACGTCAGCCTGAGACCCATGAACGCCACGGTCGTGTTTTCGGTCAGGCGGACGGGATCTTTGTGCAGCTGATAGAAATTCAGCGCGCCGTTTTCACGGCTGCTGCCGGTGGCGGTGTACATCTCCCGCACCATCTGGTTCCAGGGCCGGTTCTGAGCAACCGACTGGCGAATCCAGTTATAGAAGGAACGCACGGCCGGCGCCGTCAGCTTGTTGCCACCCGGATTGTCCGCATTGCCCACCGTGACCAACAGAAGGTCGGACCACTTGTAGGTCCAATAATCCACGTAGGCTTCACTCGTGAGCAACCGGTCGATGAGCGCCTTGCGCTTGTCGGATGCGGTACTGGTAAGAAACTCCTCCGTCTCCGCAGCCGTCGGAAGGGTCCCAGTGCTGTCGAGATAGGCACGGCGAATGAACTCGCTGTCGCTTGCCAGTTCCGAAGGCTCAATATTCAGAGCCCGCAGTTTGTCAAGCACCAGCGGATCCACATAGTTGTTCTTCCTTGCATTGAGGAACGCCGCTTCGCGCACCTTGTTGGGGAAGGGAACCGCCACAGTAGCCACGTCAACCTTGCTGAGGTACATGGTGGTGATACCCGCTTCACCCGAGCCCTTCAATTCGACCAGGCCGCGATCATTCACACTGGCTGTGCCAGAGTTCGTCGACTCAAAGCGCACCCAGCCGGTGACGTCTTCGCGATAACCGTCGTTGAAATGAGCCGTCACCAGCAACTGCTGTTTGGAGCCCGGACGCAATTTCAATGCGCGTGGCTCAACGGTGATTTGTTCAATGCGCCGGTCGGCAGCGGCGGGCGGCGTTGTTCCTTCGGAGATCCACTCAGCCAGCACCTTATACTCTAGAGAGTCAACACCGAAGCGCCGCCCGCCTGCATGCGGGATAAGTAGCGCCGGCTTCAACAACAACAGACTCCGGCCAGGATCCTGAGGAGCGATGCGTCTGCCGATCGCTTCCCTGGTCAGAACTTTGTAATCGGCGTCAGGATCGTAACCTCGAAGCGTCAGCTTGAATCCGTTTTTCCCAGCAGCGGCTCCGTGGCAGGCTCCCATGTTGCAGCCCGTCTTGGTCAAGACGGGAATAACGTGATTTCGGAAACTCCAGTTCGGGGTCTGGTCGATACTGCGCACCGTCACCGGAACGGATGCGCTCAAACTACCGAGCGTTGCGGAGACAGCCGTAGATCCATTGGCGAGTGGCGCAATGACACCCGAGACAACTTGAGCGATCTTGGCGTCACCAACGGCGACTTTGGATTTGGCAGTGATGTCTTCCGAATATCCGTCGGCATAGAAGCCTTGGACCACAATCCGCTGGCTGCTGCGGCGACTGGCTAGAACGATCTCTGCGGGAAAGACTTTGATGGACTGAAACGGCCTCTGAACTGTAGTTTTAGCTTCTGGCGGCGGAGCCGCCATCAATGGACGGACAACCAGAAGGACGAGGAAGGCGGCCAGGAGTTTCTGCAGGGGCATCGGAATCTTTCGTCTCCATCATAGAGTGGTAACACTCTTTTCTTGGGGCGGACGATCAGTGTTCTCGCCTCACCGCGACCCTCTTTATCTCCCCCTTGTGCGCGCTACGCGCAAGGGGGAGAGCTCACGAATCACGAACCACTGATTAGTAACTACGCCAGCAATTCCTTGATGGGTTGAGCGTTGTTGTCAACCAGAGGCACGATGCGGCCGAGTTGTGCAGGCAGAAACGTTTCCAGGTCAAGTCCCATCAGGTGATAAACCGTGGCCGCAATCTCCCCCGGAGTGACAGGGCGATCCTTAGGCGCTCCGCCGATCTCATCGGAAGCACCCACGACCTGACCTCCTTGCACACCTCCGCCGGCGAAGATTGAGGTCCAGCAAGCCGGCCAGTGGTCGCGGCCGCCCGCGGGATTCACCTTCGGCGTCCTGCCAAACTCTCCGGTAGCCATTATGAGTGTGTTTTCCAGCAAGCCCCGCTGCGAGAGGTCCTCCAGCAGGCTGCTGAAGGCATTGTCGAACATGGGCCCCACCAGATCACGATAACAGCTAATTGGACTGAACGGCCGCGAGCCGTGGATGTCCCAGGTAATTTCGTCAAACACGGTTTCAAACATGTTGACTGTAACGTATCGCACGCCCGCCTCAATGAGCCGGCGAGCCAGCAGGCAGCTCTGGCCGAAGCGGTTGCGCCCGTAGGTGTCGCGCATCTTGTCCGACTCTCGCTCCAGCTCAAATGCTTCTCGGGCCTTCGTCGAAGACATCAAGCCGTACGCCTGATTAAAGTTCGTATCGAAGAGCTTCGCATCCGGAGTGGATTCGAACGCTTTTACCGACTGGTCCACCAGTTGACGCCAATGCCTGCGCCGGTCGGTTCGCAGCGACGAGATGTAGTCCGGTGGCAGCATGTCGGGAACTTTGAAGCCCGGATCCGACGGGTCAGAACCCAACACAAACGGATCGTAACTCTTTCCCAGGAAACCGGCTTCCTGGCCGTGAGGTAGGCCACCACCTGTGTTACCGATCGGGCGCGGTAGCAGTACATGCGGGGGCACGGCGCCCCGGCCGCCTTTCTTGTAGGCCATGACAGACCCGAAATTCGGGGAAACAATACCACCTTGAAACAGCCGGCCCGTCTGCATCATCTGATGCCCGGTGTCGTGTACCGCCGCCGCAGTGTGATAAAGACTCCGAACCAGCGCATACTTGTCGGCCATCCTGGCCATGCGTGGGAAAATCTCGCAAATCTCGATGCCCGGGACGTTGGTTTTGATGGGCTTGTAGGGACCACGAATCTCGGCTGGCGCATCGGGCTTCATATCCCAGGTATCCAGCTGGCTCGGGCCGCCAACCAGGAAAAGCTGAATGACGTTCAACTCCTTGTCATTCGGAACAGCCCCCTGCGCCTTAAGCGAGAAAAGATCTGCCAGACCAAATCCCGTCAGGGCCAGCGAGCCCGCGTGCAGAAAGTCGCGTCGAGTGAAGCCGTCGCAAAAGCGAACCGATTTGTCTGCGTCCAGTCGAATCACAGTTGTCTCCTCCAAAATCCCCCTTGGAAAAGGGGGGTGAGGGCACCGCGAACGGCATCGCGGTGCCCTCGGGGGTTGTCTCGGCAGGCTCAGGCAAACGGGAGGACCCGGCGCGCCCCCCTTTCTTTGACGGGGAGTTTTAGCTGCACCACCGCCGTCCCGGGTCAATCCAGAACTACTCAGCCTTTGCTGCTGAACTTACCGTGATCGTTTCGCCTTCGAGTGCACCTTCCAATACCACTTTGTCGCCGATCAAAGACTTTACTTTCTCGGCTCCATCCAGCTTGAAGATTTTCTTGTCGGAGTCCTGAACAAAGACCAATGGTTGTCCACCTTCAACACATTTGATCGAACAGCCTTTGTGGGCGGCCTTTGCTCCGTTGGCGGCACACTTGGCATCCGACAACCATCCGGTCCATTTCCCTTTCTCGCCAGCAACAAGGTTCAAACCCGAAATCAACAGTGCAGCTAAGGCAAGAGCAGCAAACCTCTTCATGTTGTCTCCTCAATTTAGATTGGGGTCTTTGACCAACTGACCCAAGAATAAGTGTATCTCGAGCATAGAGAGAGGGCAATATTCTGTCAAGGTCAAAGGCGGGAGTCGCGGACGCAAGACCGGGTCGCGGAATGGGTAATGTGGGAGCCGCTCTTCGAGCGGCGATTGGACAGCGGCTCCCACATTCAATGGATCGATTCGTCGGCAAAACGAAAAGGAGACCACGGGTGTCCTTCCCACGAAAGCGACTCCCGTTTGGAGGGAATCACGAAACGAACTTATGAGCTCGAGCCTAGACGACCGACAAGCCTCTTACTACCTCAGGTTACTTTCTCATCCTCTCCTTTTGAGGGCTGCAGTCCCTTGCCCAATTGGTCGAGGCTGCTTGCAATGTCTCTTTTCCCCATCTTCAATGCCATGTTTGACAGGAACTCAATCTGGTCGAGCACCGTGGCAAACTCGCGTCTGCTGGCGCGTCGCCGCGCTTCTCGGTAGCGATCCACCAGGGCCGCCGTCGTTTTGTCCTTCAGTGTGCCGGTTAACAGTGCCAGTGCCAGTTGGCCGTCGTAAGACATGACTTCGTCCCAGAAAGAATCCTTCGTCTGGCTTTGCTGTGCCAGTGGCATCTTCAGGTCTTCAAGATTTCTGCGAAGCTCCCGCTTCGTTCCGGGGTGTTGCCGTTTGCGATCCCAACTCAAAATCAACTCAGCAAACAGCTGGTTCAGCCTCGGATACAGTGATGCGGCGGTGTCCTTCTCAGCCAAACGCCAAGCTTTCTCGTAAGCCTGCCTCATTTGGGTTAGCGCGTCGCCGGGATTTGCACTAATCCATGCTTTGCGCTTGTAGACGCTTCCAAGTAGCGACAGGCGCTCGGCCGTCTTGCCGGGCGCATCATCGGCCGCGGCCTTCTTACTCTTGGCCTCATCCCTGCGCCGGCCCGGAGAATCCATGAGCCACTTGAGGAGACGGACGGCTTCAGCGATGTTTGCCTCAGCAGCCAATCTTCGTTTCCGGGTTTGGTCGCGACTCGTTTCCGTGTCCCGAGTCGGTGCTCGCTGGCTGGCGAGCGCCTGCCGTCCCAGGAGGTTGGCGAGCTGCTCGATGTCTTTCAGAGTAATAGATGAGGGATCCAAGGCCATTGCTGTGCGGAAGTGATCGATGGCTTCGCCAAACATTTCTGCTTCACCATAGACGTTGGCCAGAGCGGCCCAAATCTTTCCGTTCCGGGGCTTCTTCTCCAGCCATTTCTTTTGGTCCAATGCCTTGCGGATATTGGCCAGCCATTCAAGGTCTCCTTGCGGTGCTTCACCAGCCCGCGTGGCGAGGCGGGCAGCCAGGTTGGCGATCTCAACCAGGGCTTCCTGGCGCGAGACAAAAGTGGTTCCCTTTTGTGTCACCCGGAGTGCTTCGCTCTTGCGGACCAGTCGGTAGTCCGGATCGCCATAGCATTGATACGCTCCCCAGGTGTTGGTTTGAGGATGGATCTCGAAGGTCGCCTTGCGCGCTTCCTTCACCGCTCTGCCAAACGGGACAGCTTCCAGCATTCGATCGTATAACGCGGTTGCGAATGTAAGGGCGGCTGCGTCATCCACGGCCCAGCCGGCTGCCACAACTGCGTGCACACCCATTCGAATGAACTCGGTAGCCACGTTGGCCGCGATCAAGTTCTGGTCATGCCGTTCGTTGGACGTTGCGCGATCGGTCGCTTCGATGTGTCCCAGATGACAGCAGTTGATGAAGACCAGTTCCGGGACCTGCCGCATCTGGCGAATTTCTGCGGGTGTGAGGTAAATACCGTCCCCGATTACCATCCCAGTGATGGGTTTGAAAGATTGGTTGCTCTTCGGCAGACCTGCCTCGGTGACCGCACTGCCACACTCGCCACCGAGAGCAGTGGAAGGCGGTAAGTATTTGTAGACTCCGTGGCCGGCGAGGTGCAATACGCGGTAGGGCATGGCGCACAACGCTTGGATCACTTGATCACCGAGGGGACGTTTCTGGAGGTCTACGCGAAATCGTCCGTTGGCTTCAAGACTGCGCGAAACGGCATCCGCCTCGGCTTGCGCTCCCTTCAGTTCCACGAAGGAGCTCACGGGATCTCCAATCACGAGTGCATTCCTTTCGGCGACGGAGCGCACAGATTCCCTGAACTGCTGCGTTTCCAACTGGCGCAGCACGCCATGCTCGATGACGAAAGGATTTCGACCCGATCCGCCCGGGTCTTCCAGCAGTTCCCAGGGATAGCACGCAGCCTCTTCATCCAGCATCAGCACGATGTCATCCTGATCGGGCGCCTGCTCTTTGAGTTCGTTCGGCAGGAGCATCTCAAACAGGGTTCGCGAAACGCTGCGATTGTCATGTGTGGTGCCGATGGCTTCCTCGACGAATCGATCGACGAGCGCCCGCTGGGTTGGCAACAATCGCACTTCGTTCCGGGCGCGACGTGTGGTTGCGGTGAATCGCAACGTGCAATAGTTGGAATCGTCTCCACCGCCACCCAGGATCTGCACCCGGTGCCACCAGCCAGAGGGCTCCTCATAACTTACGCGGCGCATGCCGCCTCTCTTGCTTTCCATTTCAGGATGGATCGCAAGGAAGTCACGCAACTCGGGATCGGAATTGACATCCTGGCAGGCTCTCACCGCTTGAATCGCTCGGTCCTCCCAAAGCTCGATGAATTCCACTTCACGGATCCGCTGAGGCTGGCGTGCAGCAGCCAGTGCCTGGTTGGTGCGCACCACGCCCTGGAGGATGGCATGAACGGAATCGGGGACGGTGACGCCTCCCGCACCGCTCCCTACCAGGAGCGTCGTGAGCCCGAGGTCGTTGGAAGCCTCCTTGCCTTTGCTGCCTGCGAGACTACGCTCGTGATTGCTCCATGCGATCACATAGTCCAGCATGGCTCTGGAAAACGCGCGTGAAAGCGTGCCGGCATTCAAAACTCCAGGTGTGCCAAGCCCGATGACGATAGCGCCGAGCGGCGAGGGCGGCGGGTCCTGATGGAGCTTCGAATGGGTGAACAGCGCTGACGTGCCGACGGGGCCGGGATAAAGCCCAAGCAGGTTGCGCTGGGTGAGTTCACCATCGAGGGCGCGATCCAAATGCGCTTCAGCGCTGATGATGGAGTCCCCGGCGTAATGTCCCACCGCAACGGGGTGGCGGGCCAAGGCGAGGTTGGCATGCACGACACGGACACGGACAGGGGCTTCACTCGGTTTGGCGGGCTTGCGCCGTCGACGCCCGGCGCCGAGTGCCGACGCTTCCAGATCCTCAGTGTTCGGATAGATTTCGTCGATGGCCCGCGGCGCGACGAAGAGCTCAGCCACAGCGCGTGAAACCGGCGCCGTCTGGCTCAGCAACTGCGTCGTTCCGTTTTGGAGGAGCTGCAGAAAGGCATTGAAGGAGGGTGAATGGGCGGGCATGTCGCCGTGTTCCACATCCATGTACCAGGTCGCGACCCCGGGTGGGATGCCACTGTCCCAGGTGACACGTCCGTCGCCGCGTGCGGTCGCCAGGAACTGGATTTGCTCTCCGCGGCGGGCTTCCGGATTGAAAGACATGCCAGCCAGAGTGATGTCTGCCCGCCCTGCCACATAGACTGTCGAAGCCGAATCGAGTGGTGTTCGATCCAGGAGCTGGCGAAAGCGTCGTGCCTGGGCAAGATCTTGATCCCGGGGGAGAATCCAGCCGGTACCAGCTCGCTCGTGATAGCTGCGCCAGGTCTGCGCCGCGAAGTAATCTTCGCGCGGATCTACCGGCAACATGGCCAGAACACCGGGGAAGCACGAGATGATCCCGAGTAGTTCCTGCTGAGAGTGGCGCAGATCAACCAGTGCCAGTTTCCTCAGGGTGGAGGAACTTCCCACCATCAATTCGGTGATGGAATGCGAGCCTCCATTGGGCGTGCCCAGCATCAACAGCCGCGCCCCAGGCTCGGCGCAGACCTCACGCCAGAGAGCACTGTGACGCGCAATCATGGTACGAGTCACCAATCCGCCCATCGAATGGGCCAGCACGCGCACCGGTTGTTTCTGCTGCCTGGCCTGTTCGAACTCGCGGCGTAGTTCCTGCGCCAGCCGGTCGGCTTCCTGCTCAACCGGCAGGCGCCAGTCGTAGGCGAACGGAATCACTCTGTGTGTTTGCGCCAGGAACTCGATGAGCTCTCCGTAGTATCGTGCGATGGGCTGGGTGGCTTTCACATTCTTGGCATCGATGCGCAATTTGCGCAGGCCGCCAAAGACCAGGTCGGGAATTTTGGCCCACACCGGATCTCTTCCAACGGAGAGCTCGCTACCCATGATGCCAGGCAGGACAAAAACTACTGGCTGAGGCTTGGCCGACCGGGCAGCCACTGATCGGGCAATATCTACGGTTGGTTTCTCCAGGAGCTCAAATCCGGTCAGGTCTTCTGTGCTGCGCGTTAGCGCGCGCACCAATTGCCTGGCGCTTTCGCTGTTGCTGAAGTAGGTGAAGTGATTCACGCCGGGACCCTTGTGAAAGCTCACCAGGCCAGTCGGTTTTCTCCGCACCCCGCCATACATCGAAGCCGTGTTGACCACCAGGTCGTGATCGCCGTCATAGAATCGATCGGTTCCGAACACGAGCAACTTTGCCCACCAGGCATCGGGCTCGATGTCTCCGGCCTTGACTGTCAGGTCGCCCGAAAAAACTGTGGATGGCCAGTTCACCAGTTTGATGAGTGCCGAATCCGGCATCATGGCCTCCAACCCTGGGAAAGCCGATGGGTCGGTTCGTTCCTTGATGACGGCAGCCGCAAAATCTCCCAAGTCTTTGAAAGTGTCGAACAGAGGTGTGTCAGGCATCGCAGTCGCCGCGCTGCCGATCATGGACAGCCAGCGATCGAGCCGGCCGGAGGCCAGCGTAGTGCCCAGCGTGGGGCAGGCAACCCGGACGAATCGGGCTACTCGAAACCGCCGTTTCTGCAAAGTGAATTGCAGCTTGCCAAGTTCTCGCGAGGTGGTTGCAGAAGCGCCATCGCTTTCGAAGAGTTGCAGCTCTGCCGGAGAGAACGGGTGCGTCGCATTCGGCTTTGCGTGGTCGTTCTTCGTTGCGGTTCGAATCGATTCAATAACGTTGGCACGACTCAGCAGTTCGCCCACCAAGCCTCCACGAGAATGGGAAACGAGGTGCAGCTTTGCGCCAGACGGCAGCAGGCGAGTTACGAGTTCGGCGAGTTCCGAAGCATTCTCGATCGGACTCTTCGAGAGCGTGGCATGCTCGAAGGCCAGAACCCGGTCACCGTAGGATTGTCTGAGAACTTCCAGCTCTTGAAATCTGGCCGCGGACCAGAGTCCGCCGAAGCTGCCCCAGGTGCTGGAAGCAGTTCCATGGAGAAAGATCAAGAAGGGCTGGTCTGCAGGCTGCTTGATGGCTTCCAAGGGTGTGAGGCTGAACTTGCCGGTGTTCATTGAGCAGCGATACAGTCCCAGCCCGGGGCGTTCGGGTGAAGTGCGGCCATCGACGAGCTTGCCGATCTGGACCGCCGTTTTCTGTTCGAGGTCGACACCCAGGACCTTTAGCGATTTCACGGCCCACTTAACCGGTCCCCGGCTCTGCATGCCGCGCGGCAGCATATCGAGGCCCTCTGGCACCGGCTGGACTTCCTCAGCAGTTCCTCCGCGCGACGACGTACGGGCAAACTGCTGTCGGTAATCGTCACCACGAAGCCACAACCGCGGTCCGTCGGCGAACTCGATCTCGACCACGTCGTCGCTATTGACCGAGACCGTCTCGGCCTGCTGCACGGTCCGGGCCCGGCCCGTGCGAAACTCTGCCTTGACCGCGACGAACTTCGACTTCAATCCCGACTCGGTGGGAAACGGTTCCTGGAAACCGCGCAACTTCAAGAGTGGCTGACCAGAGGGGTTGGGTTCGTTTGCCATTGCTTTCTCCCCACAGTAGTGACCGACAAGCTGGACGTCTGGCGGGCGCAGCCCTCTAGCGTGAGCAGGATGCGCGACTAGCCCTGATGCCTGAATTGTCACAAGCCTATCGACCGTACTAGGACCTTGTCAATGGCGCGTGCCGAGCATCTGTGACCAGGTGCTGGGCTAACTTTCTCGAGGCGATGCAGGTTATAATCCCGCCCACGAACGCCTATCCAAATCGAGGGTCATCCCTTGGTTCGAGGTTCTGAATGAAACGGTTCGCTCTGATTGTGAGCCTTTTGGTGCCAGGCTATCTGGCTTCTCCCAGCAACTCGGGCTTGGCCGCGGATGCGAGGCGTGGCCATTGGTCGCAGTGGCGTGGTGCTCAAGGTTCAGGAGTTTCGGGCGAAACCGGACTGCCAACGGCGTGGAATCCGGACAGTGCGCGCTGGAAGACGGCCCTTCCCGGACGCGGTCATTCGTCCCCAATTGTTTGGGGCAAGCGCGTATTCCTCACGGCGGAACTGCAAGGCCCGGTGATTCCAGGGGCGAAAGCTCCAAAGCACATCATGAACGGCGAGGAATTCAAACACCCCGACAGTTTGGGTGCCGATCGGAGCCATACTTTCAAAGTGATCTGCCTTGAGAGAGAGACCGGTAGGATTCTTTGGGAGCGAACTGCCTACGAGGGGCCCGTGTACGACGATCGCCACCGCAAGGGAAGCTATGCTTCGCCGACCCCGGCGACGGACGGGCGTCATGTCTTCGCTTACTTTGCAACTGAGGGAATCTACTGCTACGACCTCAACGGTCGCCTGGCGTGGAAGGCTTCGCCGGGCAACATGGGCAACATCGGGATGGGCCCGGGCACGTCGCCAGTTCTGTTTGAAGACCGGCTGATTTTGCAATGTGATGAGGAGAATGGTGAAAAGTCATTCATCCTGGCTCTCGACAAGAAGACAGGGAAACAGCTTTGGAAGACTGACCGCAAGGTTCAGATCACGTGGTCCACGCCGCTGGTCGCCCGAGGATCTCGGCGAACGGAATTGATTACGAGCGGCAACGAGTGGATCGTTTCCTACGATCCCAAGACTGGAAAAGAATTGTGGCGCACGAAAGGTCATGGCTCAAACGCTATTGGGACTCCACTGGCGGGTGATGGGAGGGCGTTTGTCTATGCCGGACACCCCAACAAGAAAATGTTTGCCATCAAAATGGGTGCGACAGGGGACCTCACAGGTGGTTCCGACATCCTGTGGCAGTATGACAGGGGAATGGCCTATGTACCTTCGTCGATTCTATACGGTCCTTATGTCTATCTGATGACCGACAAGGGAATTCTCACCTGCCTCGACGCTGTCACGGGCAAGCTCATCTACGAAGGTGGACGGGTGCCGGTGCCTGCAACATTTACGGCGTCTCCGGTGGCTGTTGAGGGCAAGATTCTGTTGACCAGCGAGGATGGCGATACGTTTGTCATCAAAGCCGGCCCGAAGCATGAGGTGCTGGCGACGAATTCAGTTGGGGAACCGGTGTATGCCTCGCCGGCAATTTCGGACGGAATGATCTTCATTCGCGGCGAGAAACATCTGTTCTGTTTTGCGGGTCCACGAAAAGGGTGAAGGTCAAAAGCCTGGATTGAAGACTGGCATCGATGCTTGACTATCGAATGTACTTACGGCACCGAAGATGAATCCATGCGAGCCTTTGTGAGCAAGTCATGAAGCGGCTGTTGCTATTGAGTAATTCGACAAACTTTGGTGAGCCGTTTCTGCAATACCCAATCGGGACAATTCAGCACTTTCTGGGGGCTGCTCGTGAGGTGCTTTTTGTTCCTTATGCTGGGGTTCGCGTCTCATTTTCCGACTACCTCATTCGGGTTCGTGAGAGGTTCCATGAGATCGGCATCGCCGTGAAATCCGTGCATGAAACAGACAATCCGGCAGCGGCTGTCGAAACCGCAAGCGCTATCGTGATTGGTGGGGGCAATACGTTCTGCTTGCTCGATCGCCTATACAAACAGGGATTGGTGGGGTTGATTCGCAAGCGTGTGCTGGAAGGTGTGCCTTACGTAGGCTGGAGCGCGGGATCGAACGTGGCGAGTCCGACCATCAAAACGACCAATGACATGCCGATTGTCGAACCCCGTAGTTTGAGGGCTTTCGACCTGGTTCCGTTCCAAATCAATCCGCACTATACCGATGCGACGCTGCCGAATCATGGCGGAGAAACACGGGCAGAACGCATCGCTGAGTTTCTGGTTGTGAATCCTACCGTCAGCGTTGTTGGGCTGCGCGAAGGCACGATGCTTCGAGTGGAAGGCGAAACGATTGAATTACTCGGAGAGAAACCGGCTCGAGTGTTTCAAGCGGGCCAGGAAGTGCGCGATGTAGCTCCCGGAAATTTCCTCCAGTCCTACCTCACGCGAAAGTGTTGATGAAGACCCCAGTCAGGCACCCTCGTTGCCCGATTCCAGTGACAGGTTCAGAAAAACTTCGTTCCTGGCGCCAAATGCGCCTTGCAAACGTCTTCGTTAAGGTTCACGCCCAGCCCTGGCTTGTCGGGAACGGTCAAGTACCCGTCCTTGTAGAGCGGCCCGTCCCACTCCACCAGCTTTGACCACCAGGGAATATCCACACTGTCAGATTCCAATTGCAGGAATGAACGGGAGGCCATGGCTACGTGGCCAGAGCCGAGTGCTCCAACGGGAGAGCCATAGTTGTGGATGGCCATAGGGATGTAATAGAGATCGGCCAAGTCACCGATCCGCTTCGTCTCCAGCAGTCCACCTGTCTTCTGCGTGTCGGGTTGAACGATGTCACAGGCCTGCTTTTCCACGTAAGGTCTGAACTGATGCCGGGTGTAGAGATTCTCACCGGTGGCGATCGGCGTCTTGGTTGCGGCCGTGATTCGGGCCATGGCGTCGGGGTTTTCAGGAGGAGTCGGGTCTTCGAGAAAGAGCAGGTTCAGTGGTTCCACCATCTGGGCAAATTTCAAAGCATCGCGCGTGTTGTACTCCCAGTGGCAGTCCACCGAGAGATCGATCTTATCTCCGATCGCCTTTCGAATGGCTTCGAGAATGCTCACCCACTGTTGCCTCTCCTCGCTTGTCACCGAACGATTCCAAAACTCACGCCGATATTTGTAAGGGACCTTCCCAGCCACGCCTTGTCCCCGGCTTTCCCAGTCCAGGTCGAACTTTATCGACTTGTAGCCTAGCGATAGCGCCTTCTGGGCTTCCTCGACCCACGGCGCAGGATCGGGAGTAGAGGGTGAGCCCGTGTCGAAGTAGACCATCAGCTTTTCGCGATACTTCCCTCCCAGCAAAGCGTAGATAGGAACGTTCAGAATCTTCCCGGCCAGATCCCACATGGCAGACTCAACGCCAGCAATCGCGGAGGTGAGAGAGCCGGCAGCAGAGCCGATGCCTGAGCCGGCCTCCATCATGCGATTCCAGTGAGTCTCAACCAGGAGGGGATCCTGCCCCACCAGCAGCGGCTTCATGGCATGAACGTGCTCCAGGATGCCCTGCCTGGCAAAGGCTTCCCCGATGCCATACAGTCCGGAATCCGTCTCGATCTTGACTAAATTGAAGACATAACGAGCCATGATCTGAGTGGTCTTGACGTCTGTGATCTTTACCTTGCCAAGCTCTGTGGCTGCTTTCGGTAAAGCCCGAAGAATTTGGGGAGTGCCGAGTGCCGCGGCCAATGGCGTCACACTCTTCTGGAGGAAGGCTCTGCGACTCAGCTCAGAACTGGTCATGGATTCCTCGGATGATTTAGGATTAGGGCAATGGATTCTAGCACGGGCGCCAGGCGGATGGTGGTCCTTTGAAAATCGTCCTTGTCGTAGTGTAATTGGCGCAGGAGAGAGTGTTACCAACACACCTGAGATTTGGGATTCAAGAAAAACCACCACACCTATGAACCGTTTCTTCCAATCTTCGGTGACGCCGCCTGAGAGTCGTCCCTCCAGCGCCTTGTGGTTTGCTCTCAAAGAGAACCAAGTGCTCCTGCACACAAGTGGCAATGAGCTGTGCGTTCCACGATTCGAGGACTTTGGACAACTCGATATCGAGTATTCAGCAGTTCACTATCTTGGAACTCTCGGCGAGTCACATTGCTACGCCGTGCAACTCGCAACGGACAAAGCACCTGCAGGCATGGCCTTCAAGGACCTGCGTTCGGCAATGATGATGCTTGATGAGAGTTTCGGCGCGCTGGCGGGCCGGGCCTTCCAAATCATCCAGTGGGATCGAACACACCAGTTCTGTGGTCAGTGCGGCAGGCGCACGGACTCCCTCGCTGCTGAGCGTGCCAGAAAGTGTTCCCAGTGTGGGCTTCTGCAATTTCCACGGCTGTCGCCCGCCATCATTGTGCTGGTGCGTTGCGGCAAGAAACTGTTGCTGGCCCGTTCCCGGCAGACGCCGCCGGGGATGTATAGCATCCTGGCGGGTTTCGTGGAGCCCGGCGAGACCCTCGAACAGGCCGTTGAGCGAGAGGTGAAAGAAGAAGTTGGAATCCTTATCCGTAACATTCGCTACTTCGGCAGCCAACCCTGGCCGTTTCCGCATTCCTTGATGATCGGGTTTACCGCTGACCATGCGGAAGGTGAGCTCGAGATCGATCGGAATGAGATGGAAGATGCGCGATGGTACTCCGTTGACCGGTTGCCAATGCTGCCACCGCCGATCAGCATTGCGCGCAGGCTTATTGACGATTTTCTGCAGAGCCACGAATCGAAGGCCGGTCTGTGAAATCATCAAGCCGGATTCTGTCACGTCATCCCGGCTCGCGCTACACTTGGCCGGAATGACGGTGAGTTGCCTTGTTTCGTATAGTACATCCTACCGAGGGAACACATTCCAGATGCGAGCTAATAGGCGCCTCATGCTTCAGGAACGCCTCTTGACGTGGTACCACGCGCACCAGCGTGACCTCCCCTGGAGGAACACCACCGACCCTTATCCTGTCTGGATCTCTGAGGTCATGCTTCAGCAGACTCAGGTTCAAACGGTGATCCCCTACTACTTGAAGTTTCTGGAGCATTTTCCCAGCATAGCTGCGTTGGCTAAGGCAGACACCAATGCTTTGCTGCGACTCTGGGCCGGCTTAGGGTATTACTCGCGGGCCAGAAATCTGCAGAAAGCAGCCCAGATTATTGTCAAGCGACACGGCGGAAGATTTCCGCAGAATTACGTGGATGTTCTTGAGCTGCCGGGGATCGGCCGCTACACGGCAGCCGCGATTGTCAGTATTGCGTTTGGACAGACCTATGCGGTGCTCGATGGCAACGTCAGCCGTGTCTTGGCTCGACTACTCAGCATATCGGGAGATCCCAAGAGTTCGGCGGTGCAGAACCGGCTATGGGAAGCCGCACAGCAGTTGCTGCCACGAACGCGCCCGGGGGACTTCAATCAGGCTGTCATGGAACTTGGAGCGACGGTGTGTTCACCGCGGCAGCCGCGATGTTTGCTTTGCCCCTGGACACGGCAATGTCTCGCCCGGCAACACGGTCAGCAGGAGTTGCTGCCGGAGAGGCCTCGGCGCGAGAAAGTCCGCAGGTCGTTACAGGCAGCCGTCGTGGTCGAGCATCGCGGACGGTTTCTCATTGTGCGTCGGTCGGACCAACGGCTGTTAAAAGGGTTCTGGGAATTTCCATCCACGGAGCTGCGCGGGAGGAGGAGCGCTGCAAGAATGGTGGCACGCTTCGCCGTTAAGAACCATGGATTGAGTGTCGAGTCTGTGGAGGCGCTGATTACCATCAAACACTCGATTACAACCCGTCGAATTGAACTTCAGGTTTTCCGAGCGAAACTGGCTGCGGGGGCCAGTTCCAAAGTGAATGACGCGCATTGCCGATGGGTGCGATTGAAGGACATGGGTCAGTACGCCTTTGCTTCTGCATCGCAACGTATCGTCGAGGAGCTGAGTCGATGTGGCAGCACAGCGACGGCGGTCGCGTAGCGCCACTCGAGTGATGCGAGCCGGTGGAACTATTGGTGTTTTCCAACCAGCGTTCGAACCACCTCCGCTACGGCCTGTGGCCCTAGTTCCCCTCCTTGTCCAAGGAGGGGAGCCTTATGCCGGGTTTTCGCAATCGAAGCCAACTGACAAGGACTAACACCGTTGATATCCCGGGTAAGGTGCGTTGCGCTCTTCAAAGCACCACTCTTGGCTGAGTTGCGCGACAGAAATTAGCTTGTCGAGCACGATGAAAACGAGACGAAGCTCTCGCTTCAACTAACCTAATCACCTAACTTCGTTGCAAGCCGCATCGTGTCACTGATAGATTCACACCCATGAACCGTCGAAAATTCTTAGCCCAATTGGCAGTCACGGCTGCCTCTGCCTCGATCCCCGGGCCGCGGACCCTGGCCAATGGGACGCCCCGGACGCGTGAGTGGAACTGGTATGGCGGAGATGCCGAGGCCACACGCTATTCGCCCCTTGAGCACATTACGCCTTCAAACGTGAAGAGCCTTAAAGTGGCGTGGATTCACAAAACCGGTGATTCGAACCTCCGCCCGGCCACTGCGAGCGAATGCACGCCGATTGTGGTCGATGGCGTGATGTACATCACCACACCGCGCTTGAAGGTGCAGGCTCTCAACGCGGCTACCGGACAATTGTTGTGGAGTTTCGATCCCACCGTAGGCCGTCCCGCGCGCCGTTCACCGGGCACCAGCCGTGCTGTCTGCTATTGGGAGGAAGGCGACGACCACCGTATCCTTTCGACGTATCAGGACACTTTGATCGCACTGAATGCCAAAACCGGCCAACTCATTGAAGACTTTGGTAACAAAGGAGTCCTTGATCTCAAGGAAGAGTTAGACCACGACATGCGGAATCTTCGGTTCAGCCACACGTCGCCCGTGGTGGTCTACAAGGACGTGATCATTACGGGAGGCGGCGGTGGCGAAGGTCCTTATCCGGAGGCGCCGGGCCACATTCGAGGGTGGGATGCCAAGACGGGAAAACGGCGTTGGATTTTTCACACCGTGCCCAGGCCCGGTGAGTTTGGCAATGATACCTGGGAAAGCGATTCGTGGATCTTTGCCGGTGGCACGAACAACTGGGCTGGCATGAGCGTCGATGCAAAGCGAGGCATCGTCTTTGCGGGGATAGGGTCACCCTCGTTTGATTTTTATGGCGGCAACCGCAAAGGCGCCAACCTCTTTGGCAACTCCGTGCTGGCACTGGATGCTCTGACTGGAAGCCGCAAGTGGCACTACCAGACCACACACCACGATGTTTGGGACATGGACCTTCCTGCGCAACCCGCGCTCGTAACGATTCGGCAAGGAGGCAGGCTTATCGACGCGGTGGTCCAATGTACCAAACAGGGGCACATGTGGTTCTTGAATCGCGAAACGGGACAGCCCATCTGGCCTGTTCAAGAACGTCCAATGCCCCAGTCCGATCTTGCAGGCGAGCGTCTGCACCCGACACAGCCATTTCCCTCGAAACCCCCGGCCATTTCGCGCCAGGGATGGAAGGATGAATGGATCACCGATGTCTCAACGGAATCGCATGCCTACGTGAAGGCCATCGTCGAGAAGTTGAAGCGGGGCCCGTTGTACACGCCCAATGCGAAGGATGGCTACCTCATTCACCCTGGATTCAGAGGTGGCCCGTTATGGGGTGGGTGTTCCTTCGACCCCAAGCGCAATCGCGTCTTTGTCAGCTCAGACGAAACGTCGAACGTAGTTGCGCTCGAAGACGCAAAGCCTGGGTTGCCCTTCCGCTATGCGATGGCCAAGCGCGCGGAGCTAGACGACCAGAACGGTTTCCCTGGCATCAAACCGCCCTGGGGCTACATGACCGCCATCGATTGCGATAAAGGTGACTTCGCCTGGCGGGTTCTGAATGGCGAATTCCCCGACCTTAAGGCCAAAGGCATTCCTCAAACTGGCTGCAGTTCCCACGGCGGTAACATCTGTACTGCGGGCGGGCTCGTCTTCATGAGTGGAACCTTCGATCGTATGTTACGCGCCTACGAGAGCGACTCCGGCAAGGTTGCCTGGGAGCATCAGCTTGTTTCCGCGGGATTTGCCACGCCTTGCAGTTACGAGGCGAATGGGAAACAGTACGTCGTCGTTGCCGCCTGCGGGGGGAAGGAAGGCTCACCGGCCTCCGACGAGTTCATTGCATTTAGTTTGTAGATATGGCTCGTGTGGTTCTGATCATCCTCGCCGCTGCCGCGCTGCTGGTGTTGCTTGGGACCGCCGACGAGAGTTCTAAGACGGATCCCGTTGGCTATGCGCCCGTGCAACCCATTGCCTATTCGCATAAGTCCCATCTCGCACTTGGAATGAAATGCAGCGGCTGTCACTCGATGAAAGACGCCGAGGCGGACGAAGGTTTCACGATGGGCTTTCCCGAAGAAGCCTATTGCATGAGCTGCCACAGTTCGATCAAAAAGGATTCACCGGAAATTGCCAAGCTCTCCAGGGCAGCGGCTGACAAGAAACCTGTCGAATGGAAGCGCGTTTACCGGCTGATGCCGATCGTGTGGTTCAGTCACTCGGTGCACGTGGAGGAAAGCAAGATCGAATGCCGGACCTGCCACGGCGATGTGGCCTTGATGTCCGTCACGAGCAAGGCGCGTGTTCTGAACATGAAGGATTGCATGGACTGCCACGCCGAACGCAGCGCTCCCAATGGCTGCGATACCTGCCACACCACGCGGTGAGCTAAGGGCGGCGGTGGCCCAACGCCAACTGACCAAGGGACCCACGACTCGAAAATTTTGATCTCGTTTTCATCGTCATCGTCATCGGCTTTTGGATTCGAGGACGGCAACGAGTACGACGACGAGAACGATTGTCAGCGGGAGGTGTCTGTGTTACGAAAGCGCAGCCTTATGATTTGCCTGTTTGCCCTGTTATTGGGCGGCATTGGACGCGCCGCCACGACAGACCGGCCAAACATCCTGTTCATCTATACCGACGACCATTCGTACCGGACGGTCAGCGCCTACCCCGAAGCGTACTCTTGGGTCAGGACGCCAGCCATTGATGGCCTGGCGAAACAAGGCGTGCGATTCACATCGGCGTACATCGGCACCTGGTGCATGCCCTCCCGAGCGGGATTGCTCACTGGACGCCATCAGTTTGGGGTGGAGTCCATGCGGATGGAGGGGCCATATCCGGGATGCGTCTACGATGCGCAGAAGGCGCCGTTCTGGCCCAAGATATTTCGAGCCCACGGTTACTTCACGGCCCAGATCGGCAAATGGCACACTGGAACAGACACGGGGTACGGTCGCGATTGGGATTTCCAGCTCGTCTGGAACCGTCCGAAGTACACCGAAACCAGCACCCATTACTACTACGACCAGCCGATCACGTATCACGGTGGCAAGACAGAAATCCTGAAACGCTATTCCACCGACCAGTACACGGATTGGGCTGTCGACCTGATCAAAGGGAAAGATCGCGATCCCAAAAAGCCCTGGTACATCTGGCTGTGTTACGGAGCGGTGCACGGACCGTACACTCCGGCCGATCGCCACCTGAATGAGTATGCGGGAATCGACGTCGCCCGGCCGGCTGACATTTTCCCGCCGCGGCTGGGCAAGCCCGACTGGGCGCAGAAGGTCAACCATTGGGAACATGGACCCGACGGCACGCCGATGTCGAACAAGCGCCCGTTGACCTCGTGGGTGCGGCAATACCACCAAGGTGTGAACGCGATTGACGAAGGGGTGAAGCGGCTTCTGCAGGCGCTTGAAGAGTCCGGTCAGCGGAAGAACACGCTGATCGTGTTCACCTCCGACCAAGGCCTTGCCTTCGGACAGCACGGGTTTCTCGGCACCAAGATTGCGGCCTATGACGCGAACATTCGATCGCCTATGATCGTTTCCATGCCGGGCCGAATTCCGGAAGGCGCTGTGTGCCAGGCGCCGGTGGTGGGCATCGATATCGTTCCAACGTTTTTCCGATTTGCAGGCATCAAACTGCCGTGGGAGATGCACGGCCGGGACCTCTCACCCTTGCTTAAGGACCCGCAAACCAACTGGTCTTTTCCGGCGATGCTTACGGCAACGGGCCAGAAGTTCGGGTCCGATACGAACGTGATCCCGGAAGGGAAAGGTGTCTTTCATGGCGACGTTCCGTGGTACGTCATGATTCGGGAGCGCCGCTATAAGTACGTGCGCCCACTCATCCGTGACCTCGAGGAGCTGTACGACATGCAGCAGGATCCCGAGGAGCTTAACAATCTTGCCGTCAAGCCGGAACATCGGAAGACGCTGATGCGGCTTCGAGCCCTCGCCATTACGGAGCTACGACGCAGTAAGGCGGGTTTCGTCGATCGGATGCCTCCGGTTCGCGAGATCGCCATGAATCAATAGCTATGAATTTTCTTTCGGAAGAGTAAACACCGCTGCGGCCCCGAGGCCGCCACGCCTCCGGTGGAGGGGATTTCTAAAACGCTGCTCGAGAATGCTGTCGGGATAGAACTTGACAAATCCAAACTCGGGGTCAAAATGGTGAGGCTTTCGCGACCCCAAACGGGTTGGCATCGGGTTGAAGGGCAGTGCTAAACAACGAAATTTACTAAGGAGTCAAGGCATGGCTGCCAATTTGGTTGAGTTCACAGACAGCAACTTTGAAACAGAGGCATTGAAAGCGGATAAACCGGTTTTGGTCGATTTCTGGGCCCCGTGGTGCGGTCCGTGCCGTATGGTCGGGCCGATCATTGAGGAGTTAGCGGGTAGCTACTCGGGCAAAGTCAAGGTAGGCAAGCTGAATACTGACGACAACCCCAACGTGGCCAGTCGGTATGGAATCATGAGCATCCCCACCATTCTGTTGTTCAAGAATGGAGAAATTGTCGATCGAATTGTCGGGGCCGTTCCCAAGAAGGACTTTGAGAAGATGTTAACCAACCATGCGTGAAACCCTGGCGCAGACTTCATGTACATCTGCGCCTTTCGCGCTGCCAGCCCGAACCGATGAAGACTGAAGTAATTCCCTCGACCGAAACAAAGCTTGCCAAACCCAAACCGGAAAAGAAAGATATTAGCCAGTACTGTCCACAGTGCGATGTGGAGCTGCAAGGTAACCACTGCAAGCTGATGTGTCCACTGTGTGGTTACTACATGTCCTGTTCCGACTTCTATTGACGGAACCTCGCCAATCCCATCAACTCGAATCTGCCGCTCCTTATGAGGCGGTGCGCGACACACTCAAGCCGTTAGCCGTAGTGCTTCTCCTGCTCGTTTGCTATCTACAGTTTTTTCATCAGCTTGGTGGTTTGGGTTTGGTTGGCCCGGACGAACCTCGCTATGCGCAAGTGGCCCGTGAGATGGCGGCCTCCGGAGACTTTGTCACGCCGAGGCTGCATGGCGGGCCCTGGTTTGAAAAGCCCATCCTTTATTATTGGATGGCGGCTGCTGCATTCAAGGTAATGGGAGTCTCTGAGCTGGCCGCACGTTTGCCTTCGGCCGTGTCCGCGTTGTTAGGGGTTCTTGCCATCTTCCTGGTTGGGAGGCACTGGGTTTCCGCGCGTTGTGGATTGGCGGCCTCGCTCATTTTGGCGTCCTCGCCGATGTACTTTTCCTTTGCGCGAGGGGCCTCGACCGACATGGTGCTGACGAGCGCTCTAACGATGAGCCTCGCTTGCTTTTACTTTGCGGTTTTTGGTGAAAGGTCAGAGATCGCCGCAAAGGCAGTTCCAGGCCATCGATCCTTGGCATGGACATATGGGATCTACGTTTCCTTGGCACTGGGGGTACTAGCCAAAGGACCGGTGGGAGCGGTGCTGGCAGGCCTCAGCATGGCTCTCTTCGTGTTAGCTACTCGACGCTGGGATCTGTTGAAGAGACTTTTCCAGCCCGGACCCGTGTTGGCAGGCCTGGCCGTGGCCTTGCCTTGGTATTGGCTCTGCTATCGGGCCAACGGCTGGTCTTTCATTCAAGAATTCCTGATCAACCACAACGTCGCACGATTCGCCACGGATCGCTATCAACACGTCCAGTCTTTCTGGTTCTTCATTCCGGTTGTGTTCGCGGGTTTTCTACCCTGGGTGTTCCAGGTTCTTGCGCCAGCGTGGCAATGGTTGCGGCGCCAGTGGCGAGAGCCCAAGAACGATCTCCAATTGGCGCTGTTTTGGACATGGGCGCTGCTGCCGATCCTATTCTTTTCTCTGTCGCGATCCAAACTGCCCGGTTATGTGCTCCCAGTGTTTCCTGCTCTGGCTTTGCTGGCTGGCAGGGAGTGGGATCGACTTTGGGGCGCGTACTCGGAGAAGGCGATTTTGCCTGGACAGCGCTTGAACCTTTATCTGCAGGCCTGCTTCCTTCTGGGTCTTGGTCTGGCGCTGCCTCTGGGTGAAGGGCTCTTGGACCAAGACTTTGTCGCTTTCCTTCCTCACGCGAGAGTACTTCTCTGCGCCACAGGGGTTGGCGATATCCTGATGGTCTGGCGCTGGAAGCCGGTTTCTCTGTTTGGAGTTTATCTGGCTGGTGTTCTTCTGGCAGTGCTCTTTGTCACTGAGCGGATCGGTCCGCGAGTGGATGCAGTCGAATCCTCGCGGCAACTCGCGGGCGTCCTTCAGCGACAGGGATTCTCCGGAGAGCCAATCTTCATTTACGGCCTTTCCCGACGGGTCGAATACGGCTTGAACTTTTATCTCAATACCCGCACCCGGCTGATCTACTCTGAAAGCGATGTCGCCTATCCCGAGAAGGGAGATTTGTTTCTGGTGACGGCTGTCGAGGTCGAGGCAGAGTCGGTGCTGCCGCGCGCCCGTACCTTGAGCCATACTCAGTTTCTCAATCAGAAAATTGTGAGGATGGCTAGGCGGTAAGCTGGGATGGCGAAGATGCAGCGGTCAAATACCGCGTACAGGTAGATGTTTCTTGAAAAACTCGACGATCGTATTCTCGTAGTTCTTACGATCTACGTCGTAAAGGACGCTGGTCTTTGAGTGCTTGAGGCGCAGCATATCTTTCGGCTGGGGAGTATTGTTAAAAATGTTCAATGTCTGTGTCTCGAGTTGCAGTGCCTCTTCACTGGTGATGAAAAGTTTCTGGCGGCCATCCAATTCGGCCAATCCCTGAATGAAGGTTTCGGCACTCGGAGCGGTCTTGGGGAGATTTACAAGAAAGAACCCGAATCGAGTCAGTTTGTTGAACACGAAATTATCGATTCCCAGAATCTCGGCAGTTTGCAGCTCGATGAATCGGGCCGGGCTGTCGAAGGGTGTGTCCAGAACAAGGGCTTTGACAGTCGGATTCGCGATCGCTGCCGACAGAGCCACGTAGGCGCCTAGGCTCACGCCCCAAACGCCGGCACGATTTGGATCGACGTCGGGGCGTGCCGTCACCATTCGAAGGGCTGATAGCAGGTCTTCAGTCTCTCTAATACCGAGTGAACAAAGCGAGGCAGAACTGGTGCCATGGGCACGAAAATCGAAGAGGAACAGATTGTAACCGTTCTCCTGGAAAGTCGAAGCCAGGGTCAGGAGTTCAGAGCGATTGGACTTGTAGCCGTGGCAGAGAAACACGACGGGTCCGCCCCGCACCGACGGAATGAACCACCCCTCGAGTTCTCTTCCTCCGGAACCCTTGAATGGAAGAGACTGAAAGTTTCTGAGTAGGAAACTGCTCGGATCGATGGTTTCCGCCAGGCGAGTTGGCGCTACGACTCGGTAAGTCACAAAACCACAGAGACCTAACAAAACCAGAATCATCAAGAGGATGACTGGAACGATTCGCTGAAGCGTCTTACCCAGAGCGGATTCCGGGTAGCGGATTGAGGCAATGATTCTGGTAAACAGATTCATGCGGTCAGCGCTTGTCTCCAGTACACCGTAGGCACCGTAAGATGTTCAGAAAACGGGCCACACTATAGCATAACCTAACCTCCCTCAGGCACAGTAGGTCCGAATTCGCCAGATCCGTCACACTTCCAGGTTCTTAAGATCGCCTGGGGTATTGACGTTGGTGAAGATTCTCCGGGACAGTCCGCGCGAATGGAGCTCATCTTCACGAATATGTTCGACTGCAACTTGGGAGAGCAGATCGGTGATCTTCAGCCTCCCAGCAGCCAGATTCTGCTCAGTGACCGGCAGGCAGGTCGAAGCATAAATGCCGCAGAGGGGATCGACGGTTCCGTCGTTGAATCGCATGACCACAGCATCCGGGCCGGGGAGTTTTGAGAGCATGAGCCGGCAAAACTCTGGAGACATGAGCGGCATGTCGCAGGCGATAATGGCGCTAAAGCGAGTAGAGGAATGCAGCAAGGCAGTGTTAATGCCACTCAGAGGACCCAGTGATGCTCCGTTGTCGGGTATCACCGGCAGGCCAAAGCACGCATAGCGAGCGGGTTCTCCAATGATCCGAACATCCCTTGTGAAACTCTGGCAGATGCGGATCGGGCAATGAATCAAAGGTTCATCGTTGTAGGTAAGGAAAGCCTTGTCTACGCCCATGCGGCGGCTTCGACCCCCAGCGAGTATAAAGGCGGTGATTGGTGGGCTCATGTCACAAGGGGAGATTAATACCAACCTGTAGCTTTGTCGAAGAGTATCAGGAGACTGGCGCTTTGGGCCGCATCAATTCTTGAAAATTCGAACGCGTCTGGGCCGTTCTGCTATACTCGGTCAGTGTTGCGGAGACTTAGCTTTACCCGAAATCCAGCCGCCTCAAGCCATCATCAAAATTCAGAGGATAGTGATAGAGCAGTATGAGAAACCTTGGTGCAGAGTCGTTACGTCCGCCACGGAGCCTGTTCTTGAATGATTTGCTTCGTGGTCTTTACGTCTTTTTGGTGACCGTTTCTGTGAGCGTCGCTGCTTGGGCTCAGACGAACAAGCGCGATTTCATGCCACTCTCGGAGTTGAAGCCCGGCATGAAAGGCGTGGGCCGGACCGTATTTGAAGGAGACAAGGTCGAAGAGTTTCAAGCTGAGATTCTCGGTGTACTGGAGAACATTGCCCCCAAGCAGAGCGCCATTCTGGCAAAGCTTTCCGGGGGGCCGCTGGCAAGAACGGGAGTCATGGGAGGCATGAGTGGCAGCCCGATATATATCGACGGCAGGATGATTGGCGCCGTTGCATTCTCGTTCCCGTTCTCAAAGGAAGCGATCGCCGGGATTACACCCATTCAACAGATGGTGAACATCTTCGACAAGCCCTCCGACCCAGTTCGCATCGATCCCATCAAGATTGACGTTGCGGTCGTGCCTCCGTTTCGGGCTATAGGATTCACTCCCTCACTGGACTTTTCGAGCTTGAACCCTTTGAACCAGAGAACCTTTTCGGTGGGGCAATCGGCGGTGCTGGATCCGACTCTGCAGGCGCTCACCGGCCAATTTTTCAACTACATCGACACCCCAATTTCCATCTCCGGCTTCAATCCCAGGGCCGCACAACTTTTCCGAGATACCTTTCAACGGCTTGGAATGCCCGTGATCATGACGGGTGGCATGACGGTTGGTAGCGGGTCAAACCAACTGGCCCAAAACACAGCGGATATTGAGCCAGGTTCAGCGTTGGCGGTGCAGTTGATCCGCGGTGACCTGGGCGTTGGTGCGAGCGCAACGGGAACCGTTACCTATCGCGAGGACGACAAGGTCTACGCCTTCGGCCACCCATGGTTGTCGGTCGGACCGGTGCAACTGCCGTTCTCCAAGGCCAAAGTGATTTCGCTACTGCCAAATTTGAACAACTCGTTCAAGATTGCGGTGCCAACAGAACTGGCGGGCGCCATCACGCAGGATCGATCCCAAGGGCTCTATGGCCTTGTGGGCGTGATGCCAAAACTTATCCCGCTTACCATCAATCTGAAGTCGAGCCGCAACAAGCTTGAGACTTACAAATTTGAGGTCGTCAATGACCGCTTTTTGACGCCGTTCCTCATGAACTTTACTGTGTTCAACACCATTACCTCGAACGAACGAGCCTTGGGTGAAGCTACGCTTCAGGTTTCAGGCAAGATCAGCGTCAAAGGACAACCCGAAGTGAAGTTTGAGAACCGGTTCTCCGGCGAAGCCAACTCGCACGTGTTTGCCTCGCTGGCCGTGGTTCAGCCCTTGAGCTTCATTCTGGGGAGCGGATTCGACAACGTGGCAGTGGAAAGCGTAACGGTGGATATCACTTCGATCGATGAGAAGCGAACCGCGACGCTGGACCGGGTGTGGGCCGACAGGGAAAACGTTAAGGCGGGTGAAACCGTCATTCTTTCAGCCTTTCTGCGCGCGGCTAACGGTGGCGAGCACGTGGAAAAGTTTCCGATCGACATCCCGGCCGACATGCCCAGCGGCACGCTGCTGTTGACCGTGGCCGATGGTTCGACGCTGACGGCCGTTGAGAACCGTGCGTTGCGGCAAACGTTCACGCCGCGCGACCTGGATCAACTGATCAAGGCCATCAACAACATTCGCAAGAACGACCGGGTGTATGTGCGGTTGCAGCGACCGGAGCCTTCTGTGTTGATTCGTGGCGAGGAGTTCTCCAGTTTGCCGCCTTCCTTCAGCAGTGTTATCACGTCGGACCGGACCTCCAGCAGCAGTCTGACAACCCTGAGATCCTCAAACCTCTACGAATACGAACTGCCTTCGACGCCTTTCGTCATCAGCGGGCAACGAAGCCTTACGATCGAGGTCGTGGATTGAAAAGGCTCTCCAGGTTTGCCTCGTCTTCCAGAATCGATCCGCTCTACTCGGGAATACCACGGAGAATCGCCGAAAATGACAGAAGGTCAGTCCGCGCGAGGGGCTGATCTTCGCGCTAGGTTCTTTTCGAAGGAGCTTGCATGATTCAACAAAGAAGCTTGGTTGCCACTGTTCTGGCCTGTGCAGTCTTCGGATTTCCTTTGAGCGGCTTTGCTGTGAGTCCGACGTTCTGGAGTACGGATTCATTTGCGGAGTTCTCGAAGGGTACCCTCAAGGGACTGTCGTTGAGTGCTGACGGCCAGTTGTCGCTTGCACCCAAATTCGATTCCGTTTTCGATTCAGACCAGGCGTTGATCTGGTCTGCCGTTGTGGACAACAAAAAGAACGTGTTTGTAGGAACAGGACACGATGGGAAGGTATTCAAAGTCGATACAGGTGGTTCGTCCTCGCTTTTCTTCGACGCCGCCGAACTCGACGCTTTGGCTCTGGCTCTGGACTCGGACCAGACTCTGTACGTTGCCACGTCCCCAGATGGGAAGGTGTACAAGGTAAGTTCCGACGGCAAGGCCAGTGTCTTCTTTGATCCAGATGACAAGTTCATTTGGGACATGGCGTTTGATCGGAAGGGAAATCTCTTTGCGGCTACCGGAAACAAAGGAAAGATTTACAAGGTCAATAAAGAAGGCAAGGGCGAGGTTTTCTACGACAGCGGGCAGTCGAACATCATCTGTTTGGCGATTGACGATGCCGGTAACGTGATCGCTGGAAGCGACCCCGACGGCTACCTCTATCGGATCTCTGCCGATGGCAAGCCGTTTGTGGTTTACGACTCCACGATGCGTGAGATTCATGACATTCAGTTGGATTCGAAGGGGTCAATCTATTTCGTGGCCATTAATGGCGGTGCTGGCGGCTCAGTGTCCGAGTCCAAGAGCTCGGGAGGTGAAGTGATGACCGGTGATTCCGTCACCGTGTCGCTGTCGCTTTCCAGCCAGGGCGACAAGAAGCCGGCATTGGTTGAGGAATCCCCTGCCTTCAAACCACCTTCAGGTCGCGGGTCGCGCCGAGACTCCGGCGGGCAGAAGAGCGGCATCTTTCGCGTCGCCTCTGACAATAGCGTGGAAACACTCTGGACTTCGGACAATGAGACGATTTATGGCCTCTATCTTCGTCCAGACAGTAATCTTTTGTTCTCGACCGGCAACAAAGGTCGAATCTACATGCTCAAGCCCGACAAGAAGTTCAATCTGCTATTAGAAACAACCGAAGAGCAGACAACCAAACTCGTGCCTGCAGGCAGTGACGTGTTTGCGTGTACTTCCAACCTGGCCAAGATCTACCGGTTGGGAAGTGGTGTGAACACCCAGGGTAGTTACGAGTCGGAGGTCAAGGACACGCAAGGTGTGTCAACCTGGGGCAGCCTTCAGTGGCGAGCGGTTGTGCCAGACGGAGCTACACTGAAGATCCATACCCGGTCGGGGAATACCAAAAAGCCAGACAAGTCGTGGAGTGACTGGTCGAAGGCCCACACGCTGGCGGATGGTGAGGCGATCCAAAGCCCGCAGGCACGTTATCTTCAATACAAGAGTGTGTTCTCAACGACAAATCAAAATTCGGCGAGCTTGGAGCAGCTATCAGTCCCATACCTTCCGCAAAACTTGGCGCCCGAGGTGAAGTCGATCAACATTCTGCCGCCCGGAGTCGCCTTCCAGCGCCTGCCTGGTTTTTCGGCGCAGCGCTCTCCAGTGGCTTTGGTGGACCAGGGGTCCGCGGAAGCGTCCGGAGCGAGCGATGCCATTCCTCAGACGGCATCGGTATCGATGCCACCGCGACGTGCATTTCAGAAGGGAACTCAGTCATTTTCTTGGGATGCAGAGGACGACAATGGTGACGATCTTGTCTATTCAGTCTATTTCAGAGGCGAGAAGGAGTCGGAATGGCGACTGCTGAAAAAAGAACTCGAGGAAAAATTCTTTACCTTGGAAGCAGACTCCCTGCCCGATGGCAAGTACTTCGTCAGAGTGGTAGCCTCAGACAGTCCATCAAACCCCAAGCCTGTGGCCCTTTCTGCTGAGTTGCTAAGCAATCAGTTTCATGTTGATAACACTCCCCCTCAGATTCAAGTGGCGAATCAAAACGTGCAAGGCCGGACAGCGGTCGTCAGGTTCCGAACCACCGATTTGGTTTCTGCCCTGCGCAAGGCTGAAGCCTCGATTGATGGGAAAGAGTGGGAGATGGTGTTTTCGGTGGACGGCATCGTGGATTCGCGAACTGAAGAATTCGAAATCAAGACTGGCACACTTGAGCCAGGAGAACACACCGTTGCGCTGCGCGTGTATGACTCCGCAGGCAACGTCGCCATCGGGAAGGCGGCCGTGCTGATCAAATAGAATTGCAGATGGGGAGTTCCGCCATCGGATTTTCATCGGCCTTGAAGTGTCAGTTGTTTTGAAGCCGGCAGCACATGAATCTGAAATACTATGCACATCGTGCTTGTCGAGCCGGAGATTCCTCAAAATACCGGCAACATCGCCCGCCTTTGTGTTCTCACCGAATGTTCCCTCCACTTGGTAGGCAAACTCGGGTTCTCTACCTCTGACTACTACCTGCGCCGCGCTGGCCTCGACTACTGGGAATGCCTGACGGTCAACTATCACGAAAACCTCCAGGCGCTGGAACGTGCCGCTGATTCCGCGCGTTTTTTCTATGCAAGTACAAAGGCGTCAAGGCTGTACACCGAGGTCAACTATTCTCTGGAAGACTATCTGGTGTTTGGAAGCGAGACTCGCGGACTGCCCCGCGAATTGATTGAAGAGCATCCGGAGACGGCCATTCGAATTCCAATGTGGGGAGCCAGGCCGCGAAGCCACAATCTGAGCAACGCCGCGGCGATTGTGGTTTACGAGGCCTTGAGGCAGATCAGGGGATTTTGAGCCCCTGGGGCTGGTATCGCGAGTGCTTCCAGCCTCCCTCGTCGCCGTTTTCGTTCTAGGTTTCGGCGGTCGTGGGATCCAGGGAAACTATTTGTTGAGTCCGAGCACAACACGAAGCCGCACAGGCGCTATCAGGTCTGCTTCTTATGATCCCGGAGTTCGAGAGCATTGAACTTGATCACTTCCTTCTCCTTCACACCAAGGATCGACTTCACAAATGCCGACGGTACTCCGAGTCGGTCCGTACCGATTCTTCTACGCAGGCGACCGTCAGGAACCGCCTCATGTTCATGTACAGTGAGACGACATACCGCGAAGTCTTGGCTTGATGGGTACGCCTAAGAGACAGTCGAGGTTTTGCCCGGACCGATATTGGTCGAATTCAGAAGTTGATCGAGGACAGACAGGAGGAACTGCTGATTCCAGAAAACAGGTTCTCGACACTGATATCCTCATCTAGGTCAATCCAATGGATTCCTTCAACTCCTCCAAGGCGAAAGCCAGGAGTCGTTCAACCGATGGCTGGCAGACCGAAAACCCCAGACGCGATTTTCCTCTTGAGGGCCCAACCGGGGTATGAAGCCGACCCGACGCCAAAAGCGGCGGCGGGCGCTGGATGCTTGATCCGTTGGCCATGAGAACTGAAATCCGGCATGAGGGCTCCCGTCTGCTGTCCCAGCCCTTACCACTCCGCGACCGAACCATCCGCATGGAAGACGCGTGCCATTGGGCGAGTGCCACCGAAGGGGTATTTTTTTAGCGCTTCTTCAGAAAGCTCAAACCCCAGGCCGGGCTTCTCTGGCAATGGGAAACGGCCGTCCACCATGCGCATGGCGGGGAATCCGAGCCATTCTTCCCAGACTTTTTCCTTCATCTCAGGTTGGACGCCGCTGCAGATTTCCTGAACCAGGAAGTTGGGAGTGGCAGCATCCACATGCACAGTGGCCAGACCGCCTATGGGGCCTTCGCAGGCGTGCGGTGCCATGGAAATACCTGACGCTTCCGCCAGCGCGGCCACTTTCCAGAGCGCGGTAATGCCGCCGACATGATTGATGTCGGTCTGGATGATGTCCACCACGCCCAGCTCGCATAGCTCCCGACACGAAAAGGACGCTATCAGCCGCTCTCCCGTGGCAATGGGTGTGGTGGAGCGGCGGGCGATGCGAGCCATGGCTTTCACGTTTTCTGGTGGGCACGGCTCTTCGATGAATAGCAGGTTGAGCGGTTCAACCTCCTTCACCAGGATTGAAGCGACGGCAGGGCTGGTCTTTGCATGAAAGTCGATACCGATGTCTATGTCCGGGCCCAAGCCTTCACGCAACATCTGCATCGATTTCACGGCACGATTGATGGAGGCGTGAGTTTCAATCCATTCATAGTATCCAGGAATGCCACTTTTGAAGCAGGACACCCCCTGCTGAATGGCCGTCTCCCGCAACTTGGCCAGTTCTTCGCGCGTGCGCCCACGGGCGTGATAGTAGCCGCGCACACCCTTGGGATCCATAGGGCCACCCAGAAGCTTATAAACTGGCATCCCGAGCATCTTGCCGCGAATATCCCAGAGCGCCTGATCGATCCCGGATATTGCCGACCCCATGACCGGCCCGGCTCGATAAAAGCTGTGCACGTACATGGACTGCCAATGATGTTCGACCTGCATGGGATCGCTGCCAATGACGAATTCCTTGAAGTCGTTTACGCATTCGATGACGGCTCCGGCTTTCCCTTCCAGAGTCGCTTCTCCCCATCCCACGACGCCCGCATCGGTCTCCAGCTTCACAAAAACATAGGGTCGGTCGGAATCTGGCGTCAGCGACACCCCGAAGGGTTTCATATTTGTGATTTTGACCTTCGAACCCACACCCTGGAAGGCTTCTGCCCCAAGGGCGTTTTGCACCGGCAGCATGGCGCAGACGCAGGATGTGGAAGCGTTCACACGAGCTGGCCCGAGGGCGCCAGCCATGCCTGCACCGGCCAAACTGGTCAAGAATTGCCTGCGTCTCATTAGGCACGCTCCTTGTATTTGTCCAAAGCCTCTTGGCGAACCGTGATTCCCAACCCGGCGCCCACGGGCAGAACCGCAAAGCCTTCCTTTACCACTTCCACCGATGTGCCTGTGATTTCGGCCCGCATGCGCCGGTCAGCTTCTGCTTCGGGCAGCGGAATCTGCTGGATGACAAAGTTTGGGAGGCTGGCCGCCAGATGCAGGGCCGCCGCTGTCCCAATCGGCCCGCCGTTATGATGGGGCGCCACCGCAACATAGTAAGTCTCGGCCAGAGCGGCTATCCGGCGAATCTGCGTGATGCCATTTAGTGCAAGGCTGGGGCGGAGAATGTCGGCCACTTCTTCGCGCAGGAGGTCTTGAAAGTCGCCTCCATGAGTGAGGTGGGTTCCAAAACCCAGCGGCGTGACGCTCTCGGCGGCAATCTTTCGCACCGCCCCGAGGTTGGACAGGCGGCATGGCTCATCGAACCACAGCAGATGAAAGGGCTCCAGGGAACTGGCCATGCTGGAGGCGTCACCGGCAGAGAGGGACCTTTCCGCACTCAGCACAAAATCGAGGCCATCGCCGCCCGCGGCTCGCAAACTCTCCATTCTTTTTTGTGCTGCCTGCACAAATGCTTGCCCCTGGTTTGGGGCGGTCACCGGCGGCACGGGCACCATGAAGGCACGGAACCCGGCTTCACGAGCGCGCTTCATAGAGCTCGTCAGCGCGTCGGTTGCTTGGCCTTCTAGCAGCGCAATAGCCCTTGCCTTGTTTCGCGTGGGTCCACCCAAGACCTGGAATACAGGAGCCTTCGACGATTTGCCAACGATATCCAACAAGGCGATGTTGACCGCGGCCTGGAGACTGGGCACAGTGCTCAATTGCCGCCGCACAATCTCACAGGCTGTGGCCGGCTTGCCGACGACTACCAATTTTGCCTTCGCCAGATCCTCGCCGGATACGGAACCACACTCGCCAAACCCGGTCAGGCCAGACTGAGTTTGAAGGCGAACGACCGTATAGCGTCTGCCGGAAACGGGCTCGCGAAGCGGGTAGGTTGCGACATCCGTCACAACCATATCCCGATCCTCCAGAGCCAACCGGCCGTTGTCGACCGCAGAGATCGCATTGGCCAACCGCTCGCGCCGCTGGCTTGTGGCTTGCATCATAGGTCTCACCTCTTTTGGAACTTGTAATCGTCCTGTCGCGCGGACCTCCCTTTTTGGGCAGGTCGGTGGCATTTGGGAACCCGAGAGGACAGGCCGCAGACCGCCAGAGGCGGCGGTCTGCGCTACATGCTACATGCGTCAGGCATTCCCTAAAAGCTGCTTTAGAACACAAACTTCAGAGCAAACTGGATTTGTCGCGATGGCCGAGCGGTGGCTGCGATAGTGCCAACACCCGTAGCGCCGATGGTGCTCGCCGGCAAAGTAAACTGCGGCGTGTTGAACGCGTTGAAGAACTCCGACCGGAAGACGAGTTACCGGTTTTCGGTGACGGGGAACTTCTTCACCACCGTGAGGTCAAAGTTGTAAGCCGGCGGACCAGTCAGAGTGTTGCGACCGAGATTCCCCCAGTTAAACGCGGTTGGAATTCGAAACGCCGCTGGATTGAACCATTGTTGGACGGTCCTGTTCTCAATCTTGGGATCGACACCTGGGACTACGTCCGCTCGGCCGCCGGCCCCGGTGTTGGTAGGTGATCCGCTCGCCGAAACCGTGAAGGGTAGGCCGCCTTGCAGCACAGTAATGCCAGCGAACTCCCAATTGCCTACCAGAAACCGCACCCAGGAGTTGTCATCGAGGAAAGCCTTTCCGGGACCGAAGGGCAAAGCATAGTTCCAGGCCAGGTTCACACGATGACGGATGTCGCTGTTCATGCTGCCCCAGTCAGCTCGGCGGTTTGTGGGATCTTGGGGAATAGGTCCATTGGCGCCGCCATCTCCGCCTGCATTGTCTAAACCGTGAGCCCAAGTCCAGTTGCCCAAGAAGTACAGGCCGGTACCGAACCGTTTTTCGAAACTGGTTTGCAGCGAATGATAAGCTGAAGCGCCTGAGGTCTCAACCCAGCTGATATTGGTGACATTCGGGAAACGGGCGTTGTAGGGCCGGCGTGTTTGAATTGTGCCTGCTCCAGGGGACGGCTGGTTTAACTGCCGTTGCCAAGTCAAGCGGCGACCCAAGGAACCCACGTAGGTTGCCGTGAACACAGAGGTCGAGGAAATCTCACGCTGTATACCAAAGTTAAACTGCTGAATGGCCGCGTTGCGGAAATCGGGCGTGACGCCCCTCAAGTTCCCGAACGGGTTCTTAGGATCGATGGGAGGGAAGTCCTTTAGCGTCTTAAAGCCCTGTGAGACTTTGTTTCCAGGAATCAATGCTCCAGGAATGTCACTGAAGATCAAATCAAAAGGCACCTGCCGAAACTGCCGGATGGTCGTGTCGTGTCGCCCTTCAGGGGCATAGAATATTCCGTAGCCTCCGCGCATTACGGTTTTACTTCCAAATTGGTAGGCAAAACCAAAACGCGGCCCCAGGGCACCCCAGTCTGTATCAATGTTGGCGGTTCGAGACGCGTTCTGGCCGGCGATCAACAGTTCGGCCTTGGCAGGATCAAAGTTCACCCAGTAGTTGTTTTTCTCGGTGAAAGGAGTATTAACTTCATAATGCACTCCGTAGTTTAGAGTGAGGCGCTGGTTCACCCGCCATTCATCACGTGCATAAAAATTGTACTCTCCGGACTCGACGTAAGCTGTCCCAGGGATAAAGAAGTCGCGAGTCGTGCGTGTTGGGTAGCCGAGTAGCATCGTCGCGATGACGTGGCCCGTGCCTCCGGCCGACTGGGGATTGTTCGTGAACGCATTGTCAAAATTGAACCGTCCAAACGCGCTTTCTCCCGGAGGGCTGGCAGTTTCGCTCACAAGGCGTCGTCGCAAGTCGACACCCACTTTGAAATTGTGGGATCTGCGCAAGATGCTGAGATTGGCGATGTATTCCTGCATGTTCTCGCGACGGATGAGCGGATCCGAGCGGGAGTTTCCCAGACCCGCATAGCCGGCCGGACTGATAATGGGCGCCGACGGCTGGTAGGGATCGCTCGCATCACGGCCGGGGATTTCTTTCCATACCGCATTGGTCAACGTCGTCGGCAGCAAGAAGCTGGCGAAACGCGTGTAGCCGAACCGGAAGTCGCCAATGATCTGCGGACTGAAAGTGTGGATATCCGCCAAAACAAAACTTTGTCCGCGCACATCGTTCGGCCCGGCGAAACTATTCTCGTTACCCCCAATGTCGACGTTGAAAGTATCGGGTATCGTCAGCCGGCTGTCGTCAATCGAGTAACGCCCAAACAAGCTGTCTTTTGAACTGAGCTGGTGGTCGATACGAACATCCATCCGATCTGTCGAACTGCGTTTGATTGGGTTGGCCACATAGTTGTTTGCAAGTGCCGAAGTCTGTGGCAGCGGGTAGAGATTGACGAGCTTAGCCGCAATCGGATCGAAGCGGCTCACTGGAATCTGGTCGTTCGCGAAGCGATCGCGGATGGAACCCGAACCACTCGGATTCGCCCGTGTGGAATCTGGATCAAAAATCCCGTTCGATACAACACCGGCGAAATTGCCCTGCCGCATTGCCAAGGTAGGCACCGTTACCAGGAGTGTTTGCCCAATCACTTCGCGCTGGGCTTCATAGTCCATAAAGAAGAAAGTGCGGTCGCGCCTGATTGGCCCGCCCAGGCTTCCGCCAAACTGGTTTTGCCGAAATGGCGGGATTTTGTCATTGGGCCGATCAAAAAAGTTCTTAGCATCGAGAACTGAATTGCGCAGGAACTCAAAGACGGACCCATGGACTTGGTTGCCTCCCGACTTGGTGTTGATGACAATGACAGCTCCTCCGGCCCGCCCAAATTCCGCACCAGCATTGTTGGTGAGGACTTTGAATTCCTGAATACCTTCAACGCTGGGACGGACAACAAATGTCTGGGAAATCATCTCGGTGGCATCGATACCGTCGACCATTACTTGGTTCAGATAGCTGCGCACGCCGTTGGCTTGAAGCGTGGTGCCGCCAGGCCGCAACTCGTCAGGACGCGCTCCCGAGTTAATGGTACCGGGCTGTGCGTAGTTCAAGCCCGAGACACCCGGAGCGAGAATGGCCAACTGAACAAAGTTGCGACCATTCAGCGGCAGCGCAGCGATGGGCTCGGGAGCAATGACCTGGCCGACGGAAGCGTTTTCAGTTTGGAGTAGAGGCGCAACGGCATTCACTTCGACGACCTGCTCGACAGCGCCCACTTCGAGCACAATGTTCAGACGCGCTTCCTGCCCGACCTGCAGCACAAATCCCTTAAACACTTGATTGCTGAACCCGATGTTCTTGGCGCTCACCGTATAACTGCCGGCCAACAGATTCACGGCAGCGTAGTTGCCCGATTCGTCGGTGCGCGCCGCCACCGTGGCATTCGTACTTTCGTTCGTCACGGTCACTTCCACGCCTGGAGTGACGGCGCCGCTTTTGTCGGTGATGGTGCCCACGATGCTGCCGCGTTCTACCTGGGCATTGATTACCTCAGCGAAAACAATCGAGACCATTACGCTTGTGAATAGGATCATAGAGATTCTCTTCATGATTTCCTCCTTACTCACTTACGGTGCTTGACGCTTGATATGACACGAGCCCCGACCTCATGGGTGGCAATCGTGATTTCACCAAAGGAAGGGTCGAGAAAAATGGACAGCCGCTCTGCTCAAAGAGAAGAGTTTTGGTTCGACCAAAACACAGATATCGAAAGGATGAATGATGAGGCTGAACCTAGCGCAACTGATCTTGCCAGTCAAGGTCGAAAGTATGTCGAAAGTAGGGTGTGTTGCTAAGACGTAATCTGTGCGGTTAGATTGGCAAATGCTGTGTCCGCAACGGGTCGCAGAGGACACTTCAGGCTGACGCGAGGTCAGCCTGAAGCACTGTTTTGGAGGCGGTCGTGGAGTGGAACGTGCCGGGAGCGATCTTACTGGTGATAGATCGCGCTTCCATCAAACCGGCTACTGAGTCTTTGCCAGCTTCAACGAGGCAGAGTTCATACAGTATCGCAAGCCGGTTGGGGGCGGTCCATCCTCAAAGACGTGGCCGAGATGGGCGTCGCAGCGGGCGCACAGGACTTCGACCCGTTTCATGAAGAGACTGGTGTCGGTCTCGATTCGGATGTTCTCCTTGGCGACGGGCTCCCAAAAGCTCGGCCAGCCGGTGCCAGAATCGAATTTGGCTTGCGACTTAAACAGATCGTTGCCGCAGCAGACGCACTGGTAAACGCCTTTGTCCTTCGTTTTGTGATACTCCCCCGTGAAAGCCCGCTCCGTTCCCTTTTGACGAGTTACGTGAAACTGCTCTGATGTGAGCAGTTCCTTCCATTCGGCCTCGGTTTTGGTCACTTTGTTCGTCATGATGAATCCTTTCTTTTCGCTGGAATAGACCCGGATCGCGCCCCTGCCAGGTCCCCCCATGTCTATCTTCTGTGCTGGGCGCTCCAGGGCCTGCGAGCCACTACAGCCATTGACAGAAACCAAGATCAGGCAGCTCGCGAATGAACTCAAGATTCTCATTGCCCACGTCTCTTTGTTTGTAGTCTCTATACTGGATTCTCCTATTATGCCGCGCAGCAACGTGGATTTATTCCTTTTTCGGAGAGAGAAGCTGAGAATATCTCGCTCCCAGGCCTGTCTCGCTCTGAGGCGATGGCAACTTAGTCTCACTGGGTGGCGATGAAGTTCAAACTTCGATCCGTTTGTTAACTTGCTGTCCTCTCACTTCCAGGGGAGAGCGTGGCCGAACGTGAAATCTTGAGAAGACCTCAAGCGGTTGCGAGGCCGGGTGAGGGATCAATTCTACAGGCGGAGACGCAATCCTCGGCGGTATGAGGTCGCTTGCTACGTTTTGTTAAGAACCGTGTTATCGATCAGACGAGTGCTTCCAACAAATACAGCCAACGCCAGCAGGGCCTGCGTTGTCACTTCGAATAGGGGTGACAAATCATCGGTGCTCACAATCTCCGCGTAGTCCAGGCGGGCGAGTCGCTCGGACTCGATTAGTTCCCGCACTAGGCGGAGAAGCACGTCGCTCTTTTTTTCTCCTTGCAGAAATGTCTGCCGGGCAGATTCGAGGCTGCGAAAGAGAACGGTCGCAGCCTTTCTTTCCTCGGAGTTCAAATAACGGTTCCTTGAACTCAAGGCCAATCCATTGGCTTCACGGACGATCGGCTGGACGATGAGTTCCACATTCAGATCCAAGTCGCGAACCATGCGACGCAGTATGATGGTTTGTTGCGCATCCTTCTGCCCGAACACAGCCCGGTGAGGCCGGACAATATTGAAGAGCTTGAGAACGACTGTTGCCACGCCACGAAAATGCCCTGGCCGCGAGAGGCCGCAGAGTCTGGAATCGAGCTCCTCAACAGTCACAAAGGTGCGGTAGCCTTCAGGGTAGATTTCTGACGCTGAGGGAAGAAACACCACGTCAACGCCACTTGCGTCGAGCAGAGCGAGATCTCGTTCCAGCGGGCGTGGGTAGCGTTGAAGGTCCTCGTGTGGGCCAAACTGGGTGGGATTGACGAATATCGAAACCACTAACTTGTCGCTTTGGCGAGCTGGCAGGAGCAGGCTGAGGTGCCCCGCATGGAGGGCACCCATCGTGGGTACGAGCGACACGGTGAAGCGTTGGTCGTCCCAGGCTGAGCGCATCTCCTTGAACGCGGCAACGGTCTTTGCGATCTGCATGCTATTTTGCCGTTGAGGCGGGTTCGGAGGCTTTGGTGTGATACGACTCTTCTTCAGAAGGGAAGCTTTCCGTGGCGCAGTCTTCTTTGAACTGGCAGACCGCGTTGGAGATGAGATGATTCAGATTTAGATATTGGCGCGCAAATCGTGGCTTCTTGGAAAAACCCAGGCCGAGCAGGTCTTCTGTCACGAGAATTTGTCCATCACAGCCAACGCCCGCGCCGATGCCGATGGTGGGAATCTCAAGTGCCTGCGTGATCTCGCGTGCCACTTCTGCTGCCATTCCCTCCAGGACCACTGCAAAAGCGCCCGCGCGCTGGAACGCCAATGCGTCTCTCAATAGACTCTCAGCGGATTCGCTGGTTCTTCCTTGCACCTTGTAGCCTCCCATGACACGCACCGACTGAGGGAGCAACCCGATGTGACCCATGACGGGAATGCCCGCCGAGACAAGGCGCTCGATGCGGCGGACATACGGATAGCCACCCTCCAGCTTGACAGCTTCCGCACCCCCTTCCTTGACTAGAACCAAGGCGTTTTCCAGAGTTGATTTCACATCCACCTGATACGACCCGAAAGGCATGTCGGCAACGAGCAAGGCGCGAGTGACGGCCCGTCTGGCGGCCTTCAGGTGAACAAGCATTTCTGGAATCGTAACCGGAAGCGTGGAGTCGTAACCGAGACGGATCATGCCAAGGGAGTCGCCGATCAGCACAACATCAACCTCAGCCTCATCGAGAATCCGTGCCAAAGGATAGTCGTTGGCAGTCAGACACACGATCTTCTTGTGCCTGGTTTTCATTGCCAATAGCAGCGGAGGTGTGATTTTGCGGGGAACTTCCAGAGGGGTAGCGCTCATTAGATACGCTCCTTTTAGTAGGTTCAGGTGTCAGGTGACAGTATCTAGCTTGCCGTCGCCTTCCTTCTAGACTCGCCATCCCGGTCCTTACGGATCCAGGCAGCTTGATGAGCTTAACGGGAGTTCCCGCTATCTGCAAAAGGAATCCGAGGGCTTGGCCAGAATGCACCTGAGCCGAACGGGGCACGATATGCCTCGCGTAGTCACACTGCGCGTTTGGAGGACATGCTGGACTGGATTCCGGCCCCGGCTTTCCCGGCTTAATATCCGCCGGGGTAAGGTTCTTTCGCCGGAAAGCCGAGATCAGGACAGTCCACCATTCCGTCATTCCGGCCAAGCGCAGCGCGAGCCGGAATCCAGCGCGCTTTGGCGGCCGGGACCTACCGTCCCGGCTCCCTGTCGCCCGGAGTCCTTCGCAGGAATGACATAGGAGCACACAAAGACAGTGAAGCTCTCAGTATCGCAACCATTTCAAGAGTCACTATCCAACTTGCGAACCTGATCTAGAAACAAGCGAAGATCCTCCGGCAAGTCGCTTGAGCAGCTCACCGTTTCCAACGTCCGCGGATGGAGAAATTGCAGGAACGCTGCATGCAGGAAGTTGCGCTGCAGGGCCGGCAGGGTCTGCTTTCCGCCAGACAATTGGATTCGAGCCGGCGCGCCATACAGCGCATCGCCGACAACAGGGTGCTTGATCGAGCTTAGATGTACCCGAATTTGATGCGTGCGGCCCGTCTTGATTGTGAGCTGGAGCAGTGAGAAGTGACGAAAGCCTTCAATCACTTCGTAGAGCGTGTGTGCCTCGCGGGCATGGGCAGCTCTCGTGGACATGCGCAGGCGGTTAACGCGATCGCGTCCGATGGCGCTTTGCATCTCTCCAGTGGGCTTCTTCATTTGGCCATGCACCAGCGCCAGATATCGTTTGGTAACAGTGCGCGATTGAAACTGGCTGGCGAGATTCGCGTGGCTGATATCGTTTTTCGCAACTACGAGCAATCCGGAGGTTTGTTTGTCCAGGCGGTGGACGATTCCAGGGCGGTCCGTACCGCCGGACTGCGACAGACTCTGGAAGTGGTGGAGCAAAGCATTGACGAGCGTTCCTTGATGAACTCCGGCGCCAATGTGCATCACCATCCCGGCTGGCTTATTGATGACGGCCAAATCGCCGTCCTCATATACGACATCCAGAGGAATCGCTTCGGCGAAGAGAGGGCTCGGTTTTGGCGCTGGCAACGAAATGTCGATCTGTTCCTTGCCACGTAGCTTGTAGCCAGCCTTCGCAGGCTTCCCATTCAACAAGACCTGCTCGTCGTCAATCCATTTCTGGATCTGTGAGCGGCTCTGTTCAGGAAATGCCTCGCTCAGGAAGAGATCGAGGCGCTTTCGGAGGTCTGCTGCTTTTGGGGAGAGTGTGGGCACGATCCAAACTAGGCGAAAAGAAGGGTCAAGGCTGGGGTTAGAATCCAAGCACTTGAGTCAATGCGCTGCCGCTCTAACAGCTTTTGCAGGAGGCCGCCTCAAGTAGAAAAACAATACGATGGCAGCGAGGATCAGCGCCAGGCTGATGGATTGCGATGTGGATAACAGTCCTCCCATCACGAACCCTCTCTCAACATCGCCGCGGAAGAATTCAATAACGAAGCGCGTGCATGAATAGAGCGCCAGGTAGAGGATGAACACCTGTCCGTCAAACTGCTTTCGTTTGATCCATTCCCAGAGAATGAAGAAGAGGATCAGACTGGCCAGCGATTCGTAGATCTGCACCGGATGGAGGGGCACCATCAAAGGGACACCGACGGTCTCGTGGCTATAAGGATTGGTGAATGTGACTCCGAAGATGGAAGCGGTTGGCTTCCCGTAGCAGCACCCAGCTGCAAAGCAACCCAGGCGGCCAATCGACTGTCCCAGGGCGATGCCAGGCGCAGCGCAGTCTGCCACTCTCCAAGCGGGTAGCTTGTGTCGCCTGGCCATCGCAACGCCAACGATGACGGCCAGAATGAAACCGCCGTAGTAGACGCCACCGGAGCGCAATGTGGCCAGCGAGAAGATTTCTCCGGGATGGTCCAGGTAATAGCCCAGCTCAGTGATGAGCAGGAGCGCCTTGGACCCGACTAGCGCGCTGATCGCTATGTAGAGCCCGAGGTCGTAGATCTTGGCTGGATCGACCTGCTGTCGCCGGGCGGCACGCGCGCTGATGGACAGACCTACAAGAAATGCTACAGCCAACAAGAAACCGTAGGTGTGGATTACCAGCCAGGAGTATTCAAGGAGTTTGGGAAACAAGGGAGGTTCCTAGGGAGCTGCTGATTGCTGGAAGGAGCGCATTGCTACTGCCCGGCTGCAACAGTCTTCGCTTCCTCTACCGAGGGCTTGTGTAGAACTTCCAAGAGCAAAAACCCGATGCCGATCGTAATCGAAGAATCGGCAACATTGAAGGTCGGCCAATGATAAGTACCGTAGAAAACATCCAGGAAATCGATGACGTAGCCATAACTGATCCGGTCATACAGGTTTCCAGCTGCGCCCCCCAGCACCAACATCAGTCCCAGTTGTAGCTTCCAGTTGTCAACGGGATGGCGCAGCGAGTAGACCAGGATCGCCATCAAAGCAGTTCCTGCGGTCAGCGTCAAGATGTAGGGAACCCACGGAGAATCGCTGTTGGCAAACAAGCCGAACGCGACCCCGGTGTTGCGTGTATGCGTCAAATCAAAGATGCCTGGAATAATGGGCTTTGACTCGTAGAGCAAGAACTGGGCTTCCACAAGGACCTTGGTGAGCCGGTCGAGAGCGAAAACTACGATTGGAATCAGAAAATAGAAACAGCGGATCAATGCCATCGCTTCATTCGAAAATCAGTCTTGATTCCCTAGTACCCGATTTCTCGCAAAGTAGCCGTGCAGCGCCCGCAGGCTGTTTCGAAGTCGCCATCCTGGCCAACGTCGACTGAATAATTCCAGCAGCGTTCGCACTTCTTGCCGTCGGCTCGCAACACCAGCGTTTTCAAAGAACTGGTCTCGGCATAATACTTGTCTGGTTGCACATGATCCTTCAACTCGACCTGAGACACGATGAACAGATAGGGCAAAAAGGACTGATAGTCTTTCAAGAGATCCAGCGTCTCCCCGCTAGCCACCAACTGTACCTTGGCTTCTAATGCTTGGCCGATAAACTTGTCTTTTCGTGCTGTTTCCAGAACCTTCAACACCTCACCCCGGATTTCAGACAGCTTGTCCCAGTCGTCAAGTTTCTGAAGTATTTTCTCGGAGAAACCCTCAATCAGCCGCTCAGCCGGAACGAACTGAGCCATATGAACGCTGTCTTCGCGCCCAGCTTCTTGGGGCAGGTATTGCCAGATTTCATCGCAGGTAAAGCTGTAAAGAGGCGCCATGGCTCGAGTCAAGGCTTCCACCATGCGATAGATGGCGGTCTGAGACGAGCGGCGCAGCCGTGAATTGGGGGCTGCGGTGTAGAGGCGGTCTTTGAGAATATCCAGGTAATAGGCACTGAGATCGAGGGTGACGAATTCATTCACTGCATGATAGATACGGTGAAATTCGAATTTCTCGTACCAGCGGTAGACGCGCTCGAGCAGGCGTGAGGTTTGCCTCAGCGCCCACTGATCAAACTCGGACAACTCGGCTACAGAGACCGAGTTGCTTACAGGAGAGAAGTCATACAGGTTCCCGAGCATGAACCGCGCCGTATTGCGGAACTTTCGATAGGCCTCCGCCAGCCTGACCGGCATATCTTTCGAAATCCGAACGTCGTCCTTGAATTCGATCGACGCCACCCAGAGCCGCAAAATTTCAGCACCGCTGTCCTTGACGATTCCTTGCGGCTCGATGACGTTGCCGAGTGACTTTGACATCGCCTTGCCTTGGGCATCGAGCGTCCAGCCGTGCGTCAGCACCTGGCGATAAGGCGCGTTACCGTGGACGCCGACACCCAGCAGAAGCGAGCTGTGAAACCATCCGCGATACTGGTCTCCGCCTTCGATGTAGACGTCGGCGGGCCAGGGCAGATCGTCACGTTTGCCGAGCACAGCCTCAGCGCTCGACCCGGAATCGAACCAAACGTCGAGAATATCCGACTCCTTCCGGAAGCTCTTTCCCTGGCATTGCGGACAGCGAGCGCCAGAAGGCAATAGCTCCTCAACAGTCCTTTGAAACCAGGCGTCAGAACCTTCTCTTTCGAAGATAGACACGACGTGATCAAGGAAGGATTTTTCAAGGACCGGTTCGTTGCAGGACTCACAGTAAAACACAATGATCGGCACACCCCAGACGCGCTGGCGCGAAACACACCAATCAGGCCGGCTGGCAATCATGTTCGAGATGCGTTCTTCACCCCACTCAGGGAGCCACCGCACGCCTTTGATGGCGTCCAACGCCTTCTGACGCAAATTGGCATGCTCCATGGAAATAAACCACTGCGGTGTTGCCCGGAAGATGACGGGGTTGTGGCAGCGCCAACAATGGGGATAAGAATGGGTGATTTTTTCTGTAGCTAGCAGCGCACCACCAGAAGAAAGCAGCTCGACAATTGCGGGGTTGGCCTTGAAGACGTTCATCCCGGCAAAGAATTCCGTTCCTTCTTCAAACTGCCCGCGCCCATTTACAGGACAATAAATGTCCAAGCCATAAGTTTTGCCGACAGCATAATCTTCATGCCCATGCCCGGGCGCCGTATGGACGCAGCCTGTGCCTTGCTCCAGCGTCACATGGTCGCCAAGAACGAACAGTGATGGCCGTTCTAGAAAGGGATGCTTCGCTTCCAACCGTTCCAGCTGGCTTCCTTTGAATCGCGCCACTGTCTCTCCCGGCTGGAAGCCGCATTTTTGAGCTGTGGCTTCAACCAGGTCCGACGCGATGATGTAGACCTCGTCCCCGACGGCAACGACTGAATAGTCGAGATGAGCATTGAACGCGATGCCAAGATTAGCGGGCAAAGTCCACGGAGTCGTCGTCCAAATCAGGACAGAGATCTTGCGCCCTTTCAGCGCGGGCTCCAGACCTGAAAGATCGGAAGTCACTGGAAACTTCACGTAAACCGAAGGGCTGGAGTGATCTTCATATTCCACTTCAGCCTCAGCGAGCGCCGTCTGACAGGAGAAGCACCAATGCACCGGCTTCAAACCCTTGTAGATCGAACCCTTCTCTACAAACTTGGCGAACGTCCGTGCGATTGCAGCCTCGAAATCGTGGCTCATCGTGAGGTACGGCGAGTCCCACTCACCGAGGATGCCGAGCCGCTTGAATTCAGTTCTTTGCAGATCGACGAACTTTTCGGCGTACTTTCTGCACTCCTGCCGAATTTCAAAGCGAGACATTCCGGCTTTCTTCTTTCCGAGAGCCTGGTCTACTTTGATCTCAATTGGCAGTCCGTGGCAGTCCCATCCCGGAACATAGGGCGCATTGAACCCCAGCATATTGCGGGACTTGACAATAAAGTCTTTCAGGATCTTGTTTTCCACGTGACCCAGATGAATGTTGCCGTTCGCGTAGGGCGGTCCATCATGCAATATGAACAATGGGGCGCCGGCTCGTGTGCGGCGGATCGCATCGTACAGCCCCATCTTTTCCCAGCGTTCGAGTGTTGCCGGCTCCGATGAAGGCAGATTGGCCTTCATCGGGAAGTCAGTCTTCGGTAGATTGACAGTGCTTTTCAGGTCCACAACTTTGTTCATGAATGCTGCCTAGAAGAGACAGGCTGGTTGATGCAAAAGGGGCGAATTATAGACGAGATCATCGGAATTGTCCACGCGACCCCAGGGTGCGGAGGACCCCAGCGGAGGCCAAACCGTCGGGACATTTTTCTTTGCAAATTCGTTGAACATGTTAGAATTATGGACGTTGCAGTTTAGCTCTCAGTCGCCCTGAGAACCTTAATGAGTTGGCTAATTTCGGACGTTAAGTGTCAGCAGGCAACTGGATGCCATGGGCCCGTCGTCTAACCGCATTGCTTCGCGTATGCGGGCATTTTGATGGGTCGGAGTTTACATGAATCAGATTGAAGAACAAAAGAGCTTGGTCGAGTACCTGGAAGCTGCGCTGACGGCGGCTCGCAAGCATCTTGCATCGGATCCCGAAAAGATCAGCAGAATTGAAAGCGAACTGGCCGAAGCGCGGGTCGAGTTTCAGCGCTTGTCTCACACACTAGCGGCGCGGCCCGTCGAGATACCCCCTAGCTTGCTGAATCGTGAAATCCCCAGGCCCGCAATCAATCGCGATTTTCGGTTGGATCTGCAACTTCAGTCCGAGCCGTTTTACCGGACATTCTTAAACAACCTCAAGTCTCTGTTTGTGAATGAGACGAAGGTCTACAACATCAGTGCCCGGCCCATTCAAACCAATTTGATGGTGGAAGTGGACCCGTGGTATCGAACGCTTGGCAATAATCTGAAGGCCATTGTCAAGCCGGACCCGAAGTCGTATGCCGTGACCTCGAAGCCGATCGCGACCGATCTCATTCTTGAGCAACAGCCCTGGTTTAAGACGATTTTTTCCCAGCTCAAGTACATCTTCGTCAGGGAAGAACGTCCCGATATTCAAGTGACGGCCCAGCCTGTCGAAGTGGACGAAATTTTCAAGGAATACAAGTTTCGTTCGAGTTCGCTGGCGTTTTCGATGATCGCCCACGTTGTGGTGGTATTTGCAATCCTCTTCGTTCCCATGTGGCTGGTGAAGCAGGCCACGAAAGCCACCAACACAAATGTTGAGTTGTTGGATCCCAGCCAGTTGACCTTGAATCTTCCACCGAAGCCGGACAAGTCAGGCGGGGGTGGTGGCGGAGGGCGCCGCGAGGTGATCCCAGCATCGAAGGGCAAGCTGCCGAGGCCTTCGGACAAACAGCTCACGCCGCCCACGCCCAAGATTGTGAACCTGGACCCGATACTGGCGGTTGAACCCACGGTGATTGTGCCCCAGCTCAACTCGTTCCCCAATATCAACATCGCCAACTACGGCGATCCGTTGGGCATTCCAGGCCCGCCTTCCAGCGGGCCGGGCACCGGCGGTGGCATTGGCACGGGTACAGGTGGCGGCGTTGGTTCGGGCAAGGGGGGTGGCGTTGGACCCGGGGAAGGTGGCGGCATTGGCGGTGGAGTCTTCCGCGTCGGCGGGGGTGTCAGCGCGCCTTCGATTGTTTATCGCGTCGAGCCCACTTATTCCGAGGAAGCCCGAAAAGCCAAGTATCAAGGCGTGGTAGTGCTGTCAGCCATTGTCCGCAAGGATGGCACCATCGAGATTTTGAAAGTTGTGCGGGGCTTGGGGCTAGGATTGGATGAAAATGCCATCCAGGCGTTGAAGCAGTGGAAATTCCGGCCCGGAATGAAGAACGGAGTTCCCGTCGACGTGGCCTTGAATATTGAAGTCAATTTTTCGCTAAGGTAGTTTGCTTCGAAGCGTCCTGCAGTTCCCTCTAAACATATCGAGCCCATCCATCCGGATGGGCTCTCTTGTATGCGCGATACCATCGGCAGCAAGGGTAGAGCAGCGCGATCGTTCCCGCAGTCGCGATGAAGGTTTCGGGCAAGCCTCGTTGATGCAGCGCCCCGAGCGACCACGCTGCCAACAACAACAGGTGTCCGTGAAGCAGATAGAAAAAGAAGGCCGTCTGCCCCAGAACCAGGAGCAAACCGGATCGATTGGCAGGGTGCCTTTCCTGCCAAAGAAACAAAAGTGTCAGCATTAACGCCATCAACCCGAGTTCTAGAGCGTAGAAGCTAAGGCTCGGAGGATACTTGCTGACGTGCAGCCACTGGACCATTGACTGATTGTCTCGCAAAAGGAGCAGATTCCCGTAGCCATTTATCCCGCGAACGAGCGCAAAGATCGCCAGGGAGAGTAAGCCTCCAGTCCAGAGCCACCGGCCAGGCCTTGGTGCCGGCTCCTCGCGCAGCAATTGTCGACCGAAAACCCAACCCAGCATCATGATGGCGAGCCAGGGGAGCAGAGGATAGCCAATAATCAGCTTTCCAAAAAGGCCACCGGATAATAGCAATGCCAGGGGCAGAGGCAGGCTCCCACCAAAAACCTTCATCAGGCCTCCAATCAGTGCTTCACCAAGGAACATCAACCCGAGCGCAAAGCAAGCGAGAGTCCCATTGCTCATGCGTCGCAGTGGGACCATGCAAACGAAGCTTGTTCCGATTGCGAACAGCACTTGAAGTAAGATGCTTCCCGGCGTGAAGGCCCAGGACATCCAAAGAGGGTCCAGCATGGCAATCAACAAGCCTCGAACCAGGATGCTCCGGTCAATCGAAGCCTCAGATTCTCCTGCCTTCAGGCGCTTCGTGGTGCTCAGGGCGAGCGAGGCACCGGCCAGGAATACAAACGTTGGGGCACACAGATGGGTCACCCAGCGAACCAGGAACTGGACAACTGGAATCGCAGTTCCAGCCTTATAGAGAAAGAAGGCATCGGAAACGTGCCGCCCGGCATTGAACATCTCGGAGGCGTGGTCGACCGTCATCAGGACCATGACGAAGCCACGCATCCAGTCCAGTGCGACCACTCGCGATGCGATGATCGCGGGCTGGTCTGGCGCCGCTTGCCACTGAGCGATCGACATCAGGATCGAACCTCGTTTCATTGGTGGGCAGCACGACTGCCTTGAAAAAAGGACACCGATTACAACATCCTAGGGGACAACGCAAGCTTCTTGTTGCGGATTTCGTGTAGCGCACTACTGGATAGCTTCACTGCGACAGAATGAAACCCGCCATTCTTAAGGAGGTCTATGCCACCTCTCAGCTACATCCTCGTTGACCGACTGGATAGTTTTGGCTCATTCGAAGATATTCAACGGGTGCTGCATCACATTAAGGCGTTGGGCTATGGAGGTGTGGAGTTGAACCTGATTCCGAATGTCAGCTTCGAACTAGAATCTCTGGCTCAGTTTGCCGAGTCCATCCAGCTTCCTGTGGTGTCCTTTTTGACTGGGGCCAATTACTTCGCCGAAGGCCTGTGCCTGAGTTCACCTGAGGCTGGGGTACGAGATCGGGCCGTGCGCCGTCTTCAGGAGTGTGTGGCTGTCGCTTCAAAGTTTGGAGCCCTTTTGGTTATTGGCCAAATGCAGGGCTTTCTAAGCGACGAGCCTGACCAGTCGAAGGGCGAAGCACGCATCGAGTCCTGTCTGAAACGAGTGGTGGAGACAGCGGAGCAGTATGGGACCACGATAGCCTTCGAGCCGGTCAATCACCTTCAAGCCGGATTCCATAACATCCTCGAAGCGGTCATGGCCTTGGCGCATCGGATTGATTCTCCGCGCTTCAAACCCATGCTGGATAGCTTCCACATGAATATCGAAGAGGTGTCTCTAACGGAGCCTATTCACCAGGCAGGCCACAATCTCGCACACTTTCACCTTTGCGAATCCGATGGCAGCTTTCTTGGAAGCGGGCATTTGAATTTACCCGCGATGTTCGCCGCACTCGATAAAATCGAGTATCGGGGATTTGTGTCGGTGAAGGTGTATCGCCATCCGTGGAAAGCAGGGGCAGAAAGCTCCATCACGTATCTGCAGAACCTGCTTGAAGGTCAATTCGTGGACCGCGAAATCTGAAAGAGACTCTACCGAAGCACATGGTAGAAGATGGGCACTATCAGTAACTCTATGCGCCCAGGCTCGACGAGCCGGCCAGAGTGAGGCAGGTCAGACTTCACAGCGCTACCTCCCCAATCGGCCGCCCAATTCAACTGAACCACCATCGGCCGGTACTGCGGTGTGCCTTCCGGCTCATACACCAGAAACCGCCGGCCGTCGCGCCCAGGCTCGAAATGGTCACGTCCCTCGTCAGCAGGCAGCCGGAACAGCGCCTCCGCTCGCCCCAGCCGCACCCCCGCCGCTTGCAACTCCACGCTCGCCGCCATCAGCGTGCCATCCGGCCCAACCCAGTACAACTCCTTCCCGTCGGCACGCCAGGTAGGCCTCTTACCACCCTCGGCCGAAACCAGCGACTTCCCATGGCGGTCCGGGAACCCTTGCACGTAGATTTCACGCCGCCCGGATTCGTCCGAATCGTAGGCCACCCAGCGCCCGTCAGGTGAGAAAGTTGCGAACCCCTCCGTGTACTTTGTTTGCAGATAGGCTTCCGGCTTACCCTCCCCGGTCAACGGCAGCGTCATGATGTCACCGTTTCCATACAGCAGAAACTTGCCGTCGGGCGACACGCTTTGCACGAAATCGCTTCGGCTCCCCTTCATCAACAACACCTCCTCGCCAGACCCATCCGCCGCTTTCCGGTGGATTCCGATTGGGTTGGTGTAATAGAGCTGCTTCCCGTCCGGCGACCATTGAGGCCATGTGGCTTGGCTGAAGGTAACTCGTGTGCTCCGGCCGCCCGCCAGCTCCAGCACCCAAACGTCGGGCTGACCAAAGCCAAGCCCGGCAAGGTAGGCAACCCGGCTGCCGTCCGGCGATAGTCTGAACCCGAATCTTGCCTCCACCGGCTGGCCGATCGTTTCCAACAGCTTGCCCGCCCGGTCCCGCCATCCGAACCGTACCTTTTCTCCCGCGCTCCCCTTCCCGTAAAACAGCGTGCCGTTCCGGGAAACGGAAAATTCCGCGTAACCGGTGTTGAAAGCGTTGCGAACCCCCTCCGCCACCATCGCCGGATCGCCGGCGAGCCTCGGCGGATCCAGTTCCAGCCTCTGCGCCATCAGCACTCCCGCGCCCTGCATGTAGAGCAGCCGCCGGGAGCCTGCATCGTACTCTGCCTTATACTGCGTCTGCACGATCCGGGTTGCCGGCGTGCCCGGCTTACCATCAAGCGACCCGATGTAAATGCCCATCTTCTCCTCTTCAACGTGGCGGACCAGATAGAGAAACTGCTTTCCGCCGGGCAGAAACTGCGGGTAGTAGTGATACGTCTCCCCGGCTTCTTTGTTCACTCGCGTCACCAGCGACGGAGTCCCGCCCGATGCAGGAATCCGTTGCAGTCCCTCCGCCCAATCCCCGAACACAATCACTCCGGCCTCATTCCACGTCCCGCCTCGGGCGTAACGCGCATCGCACAATGGGATCGGAGAACCTCCAGCCATCTCAATCCGCTTCAGCTTGCCTCCGGCCACAAATGCCAGCGACTTGCTGTCCGGCGACCAGAATGGCCGCCCCGCCTCTTGCGTCCCCGGCAGCGCTCGCACCTCCAGCGATTCCAGCGGGCGCACACAGAGCGACGTCTCTCCCTTCGCGGTCGTGGCCACGAAGGCCAGCGTCCGCCCGTCGGGCGAAATGGCCGACCCTCCCGCGTTGCCGATGAAGCCGAACCGGCTTCCCTCCGGCGGATTCACATCGAACTTAGCCGGCAAGGGGGGCTCGCTCGGCTTCCGCACCCACGCGCCCCATCCCACAGCCAGTGCCGCAACCACCAGACACGCCGCCGCCACCGCCCAAGGCCACCGGCTCATCCGGGCTGGCCTCGCTGCTGGTTCCTGCGGTGCCATCCGCAAGTCGAGCACAACATCGCGCATCGATTGGTACCGGTCCTCGGGCTCTTTGGCCAGACATCGTCTCACCAGCCGCTCCAGCGACGGCGGCGTGAATGGCTTCACCAACATCGGCCGTGGGTCCGTCGACAGGATCGCACCCACCAGGCTCGAATAACTCTTGCCCTGAAATGCTTTCTCGCCCGTCACCATCTCATACAACACCGCGCCGAAGGCCCAGGTGTCGCTGCGCGTGTCGGCCTCCTTGCCCTCGAATTGCTCGGGAGCCATGTACTGCGGCGTGCCCAGCACCGAGCCTTCCGTGGTGAGCGCCGCGGTGAGAGTCTGCTCCGTCGGCGCCTGCTTGGACCCCGACTTGGCCAACCCGAAGTCGAGCACCTTCACCCCATCCCGGGTCAGCATGAGATTGGCGGGCTTGACGTCGCGGTGGGTCACCCCGGCCCGATGCGCGCGGTCGAGCGCGTCGGCGATTTGCGTGGCCAACTGGAGCGCTTGATCGAACGGGAGGGCTCCGCGTGCAATCCGTGCCGCCAGCGTCTCGCCCTCCAGGTGCTCCATCACCATGTAGCCAGTGCCATCCTGGTTACCGATGTCGTGGAGTACGCAGATGTGCGGGTGGTTGAGCGAAGCCACGGCACGGGCTTCGCGCTCGAAGCGCTGCCGGAGGTCCTCGCGTTCGGCGATGTGCTCGGGCAGAACCTTGACGGCAACGAAGCGATCGAGGCGCGTGTCACGCGCTTTGTACACCTCGCCCATACCTCCCGTGCCGAGTGGCGAGAGGATTCGTAGGGGCCGAGATTTTCGCCTGCTGACGGCTGCGTCAAGAAATTTGTGTAAACGACCTTTGTTTAATTAGAGAGTCATCGTTGCTAGACTGAACGAACCTGAGCGGAGGATAGGGCTCTGCGGAGACGCAACCCGAGCGCTGACTCA
>Ga0187893_10000414_pt1 | contig 112032 bp, 93 predicted proteins | sample MA1701074metaG_FD_139574 | JGI IMG/M metagenome (GOLD analysis project Ga0187893, IMG submission 139574) | White microbial mat communities from a basaltic lava cave in the Kipuka Kanohina Cave System on the Island of Hawaii, USA - MA170107-4 metaG ...
AGCCCGGTTGCGTTTCTACGAAGAGCTGAACGACTTCCTCGCGCCGGAGCGCAGGAAGGTCGAGTTCGACTACGTCTGTGCGCGGGCAGCAACGGTGAAGAACGCGATCGAGGCGCTGGGCGTCCCCCACACCGAAGTCGAGCTGATCCTGGCGAACGGCAGGTCGGTCGATTTCTCCTACGGGGTGCGCGACGGCGACCGGATCGCGGTGTACCCGGTGTTCGAGGCCTTCGATATCCGGCCGCTTCTGCGGCTGCGGCCCGAGCCGCTGCGGCGATTGCGATTCATCGCCGATTCCCACCTCGGAGGGCTGGCGAGGTTCCTGCGCATGCTCGGTTTCGACACGCTCTATAGCAACACCTGGCACGACGCAGAGATCCGGCATCTCGCGGCGCTCGAGCAGCGCGTCATTCTCACGCGCGACCGCGACCTGCTGAAGTGCCGTGACGTCACGCATGGCTGCTTTGTCCACGAACGCAAGCCGGAGCAGCAGCTGCGGGAGATCGTCCGCCGCCTGCAGCTCGAACGCGACGCCCGGCCGCTCACCCTCTGCCTGGAATGCAACGTCGCCCTGGAAGCGGCGCACAAGAGCGCGGTTGCCCACGGCATCCCGCCCAGTGCGGCACGCTTCTACGACAGATTCAACACCTGTGCGCGCTGCGGAAGAATCTTCTGGGAAGGTTCGCATTGGCGGCGCATGCAGACGCTGCTCTCGGACGTCCTCCGCAACCGATAGTCATCGATCGGTCATGCGGCTGCAACACCACCGGGTTACTAGTCCGGGCCGCTGCGCGGTGAGCCCGAAGTCCGACGATAGGCCGACGTCCGATCGGGTTCCTCGAGCAGCACCATCGCCTTTCCCTTGGGAGGAACTCAGCGGTTACCCGCACTCTTTGCGTCTGCGCGTCTTTGCTAGCGGTGCTCGGACCGCAGCCATCGAGCGCGACAATCAGGGCGGCCGCGACGCGCGTATCAAGAAGGTGTACGTTTTCTCGATCGCGGGGCTTACGCCGCAACCCCAGGGCGGGGTGTTCCCGGGGGTCATCAAGTACCAGGCTTTAGACCTGCTGCCGCAATTGCAGTCCTTCAACGGCTGGGTGCTCGACAAGCCGGAAGAACTTGCCGTTGCCAAGGTATGGAAAGGTCTATGCCGTGACCGACAACGACGGCGTAGACGGGGCGAGCGGTGAGACCCGGTTGTTGCGACTCGGCCGGTCGCTGCACTGACCCCGGCAGCCAGCGATCAGCCCGGCCGCGAGAGCGGCCGGTTTTTTTTCGGGCTGTCGGAACGGGGGGCTGCAAACCCGCTCGGGTGCCCGGCGTCACGGCTAGAATGACGCTTGAGCCCGCGGCGCGCGATGCGCCGCGTTTTGTTTTCCAAGTTTCTGATTCTCAAGGCCTCGAATGTCCAACCCGAATGCCGACGCGATCCAGATCCGCGGCGCCCGACAGAACAACCTCAAGAACCTCGACCTCGACCTGCCTCTGAACGAGCTGGTCGTGGTGACCGGCGTGTCCGGTTCCGGCAAGTCCTCGCTGGTGTTCGACACGCTCTATGCGGAGGGCCAGCGGCGCTACGTCGAGACCTTTTCACCGTACGCGCGCCAGTTTCTAGAACGCATGGACAAGCCTCAGGTGGAGCGCATCGACGGCATCCCGCCCGCGATCGCCATAGATCAGACCAACCCGGTGCGCACCTCGCGCTCCACCGTCGGCACGATGACCGAGTTGAACGATCATCTGAAACTGATGTTCGCCCGCGCATCGCAGTTGTACTGCCGCGGTTGCGCCAGGCCGGTGCGGCGAGACACGCCCGAGACGATCTGCTCCGAGCTGCAGGCGAGGGCGGAAAAGGCCGGCGATCCCAGGCTGGTCATCGTCTTTCCGGTCGAGATTCCGGGCAATTTTTCCGAGCAGGAAGTCCTCAAGCTGCTGGAGGGCCAGGGCTATACGCGCATCCACTCCAGGGGCGGCGGCAGACTGGAGGTGGTGCAGGACCGTCTGAGAATGTCCTCTGCGGAACGCTCCCGGGTCATCGAAGCGCTCGAAGCCGCGCTGCGCGTGGGCAACGGACACATGGCGGTTCATGCGCTCCAGGAGGAGGGCGGGTCGCGCGCAGGCGCGGCGCCGGCTGCTTACGCCTCATCCCTCGCGCCTCAGCCGACGTGGCGGTTCTCCACGTCGCTCCATTGCGCGGACTGCGACATCCATTACCGCGAGCCGAGCCCGAGCACCTTCTCGTTCAACTCCCCGGTCGGGGCGTGCGACACCTGTCGCGGCTTCGGACGGGTGATCGGCGTGGACTACGGCCTGGTGATTCCTGACGAGTCGAAGACCCTGAGGGACGGCGCGATCAAGCCCTGGCAGACGCAGAGCTTCTACGAATGCCAGGAGGACCTGGAGAAATATGCGGGCAGGCGCGGCGTCCCTCTGGATACGCCCTGGACATCGTTGAGCGAGGCGCACAAGCGCTGGGTGATCGACGGCGAGCCGAAGTGGGTGAGCTGGCGAAAGTCCTGGCCGGGGACCTGGTACGGCGTGAGGCGCTACTTCGACTGGCTGGAAACCAAGGCCTACAAGATGCGCATCCGGGTGCTGCTGTCGAAGTACCGCGCCTACACCCCGTGCAGCGCCTGCGAGGGCAGCCGGCTCAAGCCGGAGGCGCTGCTGTGGCGGGTGGGCACGACAGCCGACACCGATGCGGTGCTCGATCCCGGCGCGCGTTACCGGCCCAGGGATGTGGCCTGGAGCGAGGAGCAACTGCGCGAGGTCCCGGGCCTCACCATCCATGATCTGCTGCTGCTGCCGGCGGACCGTTGCAAACGCTTCTTCGATCACCTGCATCTGCCGGCGCCGCTGGATGAAGCCACGCAACTCCTGCTGGGCGAGACTCGCATCCGGCTTTCGTACCTTCAGGAAGTCGGGCTCGGATATCTCACGCTGGACCGGCAATCACGCACCCTGTCCGGCGGGGAAGTGCAGCGAATCAACCTCACGACCGCGCTCGGCACCTCGCTGACCAATACCCTGTTCGTGCTGGACGAACCGTCGATCGGGCTGCACCCGCGCGACATGGGGCGGGTGATACGAGTAATGCAGAAGCTGCGCGATGCCGGCAACTCGCTGGTCGTGGTGGAGCACGATCCGCAGATCATGCTCGCCGCCGACCGCATCCTCGACATGGGGCCCGGACCGGGCGAGAAGGGTGGCGAAGTCGTGTTCTTCGGGACGAGGGCGGCGCTGGGCGCAAGCAGCCGCTCCCTGACCGGCGATTACCTTTCAGGCCACAAGCGAGCCGACGCCGGATTGAAACGCCTGCCCGTGGATGCCGACGCGCCGCGGCTGGAAGTGCTCGGAGCGGCAGAGCATAACCTGAAGACGATCGACGTCGCCATCCCGCTCAATCGCCTGGTGTGCGTGACCGGCGTGTCCGGATCCGGAAAGTCTACGTTGATGCGCGACGTGCTTTATCCGGCGGTGCTCAAGCACCGGGGCAGGCCGACCGAGACACCGGGCGCACACGAGGCATTGAAGGGCTTGGATCTCATCTCCGACGTGGTGATGGTGGACCAGACCCCGATCGGCCGCACCACGCGCTCGAATCCGGCGAGCTACGTCGGAGCCTTCGATCCGATTCGCGTCCTGTTCGCGGGGACGCCGCTGGCGAAAGAACGCGGATACAGGCCGGGGATGTTCAGCTTCAACTCCGGGAATGGACGCTGCCCCGCCTGCGGCGGCAACGGCTTCGAGCATGTGGAGATGCAGTTCCTGTCGGATGTCTATCTGCGATGCCCGGATTGCGATGGGAAGCGCTACCGCCCTGAAGTCCTCGAGGTCGCTGTGGCGCCGCACGGCAGAGCCCCCAGGAATATCGCCGAAGTCCTTGAGATGACCGTCTCCGAGGCGGCCGGCTACTTCGCGGACCATCCTGAGGTACTGCGCGCGCTCGAGCCGCTGGCAGAAGTCGGACTGGAATATCTTCGTCTCGGCCAGCCGGTGCCGACACTGTCCGGCGGCGAGGCGCAACGCCTGAAGCTTGCAGGGCACCTCGCAGCGGCCGCCAGATCCGCCTCGCGCCTCTCCCCTCACGCCTCGTTCGCCCGGGGCTCGCTGTTTCTGTTCGACGAGCCGACCACCGGCCTTCACTTCGACGATATCGCCAAGCTGCTGAAGTCGTTCCGGCGGCTGGTGGATGCGGGCAACTCGCTGCTGGTGATCGAGCACAACCTGGACGTCATCGCGGCGGCGGACTGGATCATCGATCTCGGCCCGGAAGGCGGCGAAGCGGGCGGCGAAATCGTCTGCGCCGGCACACCCGACGAAGTGAAGCGCAGCCCGAAGTCGCACACCGGGGCCGCCCTGCGCGAGTACCAAGGCGCACTCGATCACGAACTGACGGAGCGGCGAGAAAGTGCGACTCCCCGCCCCTCGCCCCTCACCTCTCATGCCTCGCGGCTTGCGCCCGAGGTCATCCGGATCCACAACGCCCGCGAGCACAATCTCAAGAACGTGGACCTGTCGTTGCCCCGGGGCAGGTTCACCGTCATTACCGGGGTGTCGGGCAGCGGCAAGTCCACACTCGCCTTCGACATCGTGTTCGCCGAAGGACAAAGACGCTATCTCGAATCGCTCAACGCCTACGCCCGCCAGTTCGTGCAGGTCGCCTCGCGGCCGGACGTGGACGCGATCTACGGAATCCCGCCGACCGTGGCGATAGAGCAGCGCACCAGCCGGGGCGGGCGCAAGAGCACGGTGGGAACGCTGACCGAGATCCATCACTTCCTGCGCCTGCTGTTCGTCAAGCTCGGCACGCAGCACTGCCCCGACTGCCGGGTGCCGATCCGGCCGCAAAGCCCGGAGGCAATCGCGGCCCGCATCCTGCGCGACTACAAGGGACAGCACATTGGGCTGGCTGCGCCGCTGGTGGTGAACCGCAAGGGTGTGTACACCGAACTCGCCAGGTGGGCCGGCGGCAAGGGATTCCAGTACCTGCTGGTCGACGGAGAGTTCCTGCCCACCCGGCGCTTTCCGCGCATAGACCGCTTCAAGGAGCACAGAATCGAGCTGCCGGTCGCGGATCTGCATGTCAGCGCTGCCGACGAGAAGACGCTGCGCGAAGCGCTGAAGCAGTCCCTGGAGTATGGCAAGGGCGTGGTGCATGTGCTCGCGCCGCTCGATACCCTCATGAAAGAGGGCGCGCCCGGACAGACGATTTTCTCGACCAAGCGCGCCTGCCCCTCCTGCGGGCGCAGCTTTCCCGAGCTGGACCCGCGTCTTTTCTCCTACAACTCGAAACACGGCTGGTGTCCGGGATGCTACGGCACCGGGTTGAAGCTGGCCCAGGTAGGATGGGATGAAGAGCGCTCGCGCACGGGCACCGAGGACCATGTGCTGGACTCCTGGATAGAGTGGCTGGAAGTGGAAGAGCCCTGCCTGCAGTGCGACGGCAAGCGGCTCAACCGCGAAGCGCTCGCTGTGCTCTGGCGCGATCGCTCCATAGCCGACTACGGCGCACAGCCGGTCGCCCAGCTGGCCGAATTGTTCGGCTCGCTGTCGCTCGACGGCCGCGAGCACGAGATTGCCCGCGACGTGGTGTCCGAACTGTGCAGCCGGCTGGGGTTTCTTTCCGAGGTCGGGCTCGACTACCTCACGCTGGATCGCTCCGCGCCCACGCTTTCCGGCGGCGAAGCCCAGAGGATCAGGCTGGCGGCGCAACTGGGTTCGAACCTGCGCGGCGTGTGCTACATACTCGACGAGCCGACTATCGGGCTGCATCCCCGGGACAACCGGATACTGCTGGACACCCTCGAGAAGCTGGAACGCAAGGGCAATACGCTGCTGGTCGTGGAGCACGACGAGGATACGATCCGGCGCGCCCACCATGTGGTCGATCTCGGGCCCGGTGCGGGTCGGTTGGGCGGACGGGTGATTGCCGAGGGAACGGTGCAGGAGCTGATGCGTGCGCCGGAATCGCTGACCGGGCAATTTCTGGCGCGGCCCCTAGCGCACCCGCTGCAACCGCGACGGCCGACCGACAGCCGCACCCCCGCGGTCCAGGTGATCGGCGCCGATCTGCACAACCTCAGGAAAATCGATGTGCGCTTTCCCCTCGGCCGGCTGACGGTGGTGACCGGGGTCTCGGGCAGCGGCAAGTCGACGCTGGCGCGCGATATCCTGCACGACAACCTGGCGGCGCTGGTGGGCGAACGGCGAAGAAGAACAGACTTCGAACCGGGCGGGTGCAGGGCGATCAAGGGCTGGGAGGAAATCGCGCGAGTGCTGGAAGTGGACCAGACCCCGATCGGCAAGACGCCGCGATCGTGTCCCGCCACCTATGTCGGTTTCTGGGACGCGATCCGCAAGCTTTTCGCCGCCACCCAGGATGCGCGCATGCGCGGCTACGAGCCCGGCAGATTCTCGTTCAACACCGCGGGCGGACGATGCCAGGCCTGCGAAGGCCAGGGAATGCAGAAGATCGAGATGAGCTTCCTTCCGGACGTCAAGGTGGCCTGCGACGCCTGCGGCGGCGCCCGCTTCAGCTCCGAAACGCTGGCGGTGCGCTACAAGGGCAGATCCATCGGCGAAGTACTGGCGATGAACGTCGACGAAGCCGCAGAGTTCTTCTCGGCCCACACTGCGATACATCACGCCTTGCGCCTGCTGCAGGACGTCGGCCTCGGTTACCTGACGCTCGGCCAGCAAAGCCCGACCCTGTCCGGCGGCGAAGCTCAGCGTATCAAGCTGGTGACCCAGCTCGCAAAGGTTCGAACGGACAGGATGGCGCAGGCGCAACCCAATTCGCCTCGCGCCTCACGCCCCGCGCCTAACGGGCGGCACACACTTTATGTGCTCGACGAGCCCACTGTCGGGCTGCATATGGCCGATGTGGAGAAACTTATCCGGGTGCTGCACCGCTTGGTGGACGCCGGCAACACGGTGGTGGTGATCGAGCACAACCTGGACATCTGGGCGGACGCCGACTGGATCGTGGACCTCGGCCCGGAAGGCGGCCAAGGCGGCGGGCGCCTGGTGGCGCAGGCAACGCCGGAGAAGATTGCGGCAGCAAGGGACTCGCACACCGGCCGGGTGCTGGCGGAGTTCCTGCGCGAGCGTGGAGAGGCAGTGCCTCTCGCCGCAGCCTCCTGACCGGCGCAGCCGCGCAGTGCAGGGGTATCATTCGCATGTGCCCAGAGGGAAACCGAAGTGAAGGCCGTTGACAGCAATCTCGTGCTCGCTCCTCAGCAGGTCAGCCTCGACGTGCTGCGGGAGAAGTACGCCAAGGGCGACGAAACCAGCGTCCATGAGGTGCGCCGTCGCGTGGCGCATGCGCTGGCTGCGCAGGAGAAGGAGCCGGCAAGATGGGAGCCGGCGTTCCTCGAGGCGCTGGAGAACGGTTTCATTCCCGGCGGGCGAATCAACTCCGCCGCCGGTACCGGACTCGCGGCGACGCTGATCAACTGTTTCGTGCAGCCGGTGGGCGATTCGGTGTCCGAGACGGTCGACGGCAGGCCCGGCATCTATGTCGCGCTGATGGAAGCGGCGGAGACGATGCGCCGCGGCGGCGGCGTCGGCTACGACTTCTCCCCGATACGGCCGCACGGTGCGCTGGTGCGCGGCACCCGGAGCAGCGCCAGCGGCCCGGTTTCCTACATGCGGGTGTTCGACCAGAGCTGCGAGACGGTCGAATCGGCGGGCGCACGGCGCGGCGCCCAGATGGGAATCCTGCGCTGCGACCATCCCGACATCGAGCAGTTCATCCATGCCAAGGACGACGGGAGCCTTCGCAATTTCAACGTCAGCGTCACTGTGAGCGACGCCTTCATGCGCGCAGTCGAAAGCGGCGGCGACTGGGACCTTGTGCACAGGATCCCGCCGCAGCGCCGGCAAGGGTCTGCGGCCGCGACGCAGCGTGCGGACGGCCTGTGGGTGTACCGCACGGTCAAGGCTCGTGATCTGTGGAGACAGATCATGGACTCGACTTACGACCACGCCGAACCCGGCGTCATCTTCATCGACCGGGTCAACGCCGACAACAACCTGTCGCACTGCGAAGCGATCGAGGCGAGCAACCCGTGCGGCGAGCAGATGCTGCCCGCCTACGGCTGCTGCTGCCTCGGGAGCGTCAATCTCACCCTGTTCGTGTCGGACCCCTTCACCGCCAGGGCGCGCTTTGATTACGAGGCATTCGGCAGGGTGACGCGGGTGGCGGTACGAATGCTCGACAACGTCCTGGATGCCACCGTCTGGCCGCTGCCGCAGCAGGCAGCCGAAGCCGCGAACAAGCGTCGCATCGGCTTGGGATTCACCGGCCTGGGCGATGCGTTGATCATGCTCGGCCAGCGCTATGACAGCAGCGAGGCGCGCACAATGGCGGCGCGCATCGGCGAGCGCATGAGGGACGAGGCATACGAGGCCTCGGTGGACCTTGCGATCGAGAAAGGACGCTTCCCGCTGTTCGATGCCGAGAAACATCTCGCTGCGCCGCGATTCGCCTCGCGGCTGCCGCAGGCGCTGAAGCAGCGCATCCGCGAGCACGGCCTGCGCAATTCGCATCTGCTGTCGATCGCGCCCACCGGCACGATCTCGCTGGCGTTTGCCGACAACGCTTCCAACGGGATCGAGCCGCCGTATTCGTGGACCTATCAGCGCAAGAAGCGCGAAGCGGACGGCTCGCACAGGGTCTATGACGTCGAGGACCATGCCTGGCGGCTGTACCGGCAACTCGGCGGCGACACGGAACAGCTGCCGCCGCAGTTCGTGACTGCGCTGGAGATTTCCGCGCTCGACCACATGCGCATGGTGGCTGCGGTGACGCCGTTCATCGACTCGGCGGTCAGCAAGACTGTCAACGTGGCAGAGAATTATCCGTACGAGCAGTTCAAGGACCTGTACTCCGAGGCCTGGAAGTCGGGGCTGAAAGGCATCACCACCTACCGGCCGAACAGCGTGCTGGGATCGGTTCTGTCGGCGACCAGGGTCGAGGAGTCGCCTTCCGACCTGGATACATCCGACGCTGATCGCCGCATCCGCCTGGACGCCGCCCCGGCGCCGGCGCTCGCCAGCCTGCGCTGGCCGGGGCGCCCGAAGCTCCCGGCAGGCAACTCGGCCTGGACCTACATGATCGAGTCGCCGTTCGGCCAGTTCGCGATCTTCGTGGGCCATGTCGAGAACGAGCAGCCGCATCCGTTCGAGGTCTGGGTCAACGGCAACGAGCAGCCGCGCGGCCTGGGTGCGGTGGCCAAGACGCTGTCGATGGACATGCGGGCGCGAGACAAGCCCTGGCTGCGAATGAAGCTGGCGATCCTGTCCAAGACCGCGGGCGACGACGCGTTCGACTGCCCCATGCCGCCGGAGGGCAAGGCGCAGCGGGTTCCGAGCGTGGTGGCGGCGTTCGCCCGAATCGTCGGCTGGCGGGTCGAGCAGCTCGGCGCGTTGAGTGCCCCGGACGAACGTTCGCCGGTGCTCGATGCGCTGTTTGCAGCCAAGGAGCCGAAGACCGGCACCGATGGCACGATGTCATGGTCGGTCGACGTGTTCAATCCGAGTTCCGGCGACGATTTCGTGCTGATCCTTAAAGAGCTTGTGCTGCCCTCGGGTCAGCGAAGGCCCTATTCGGTGTGGATGGCGGGCAGCTATCCGCGCTCGCTCGACGGGCTGTGCAAGCTGCTGTCGCTCGATATGCGCGTGATCGATCCGGCATGGATCGGGATGAAGCTGCGCAAGCTGCTCAGCTATGCCGAGCCGCTGGGCGACTTCATGGCCCGTGCTCCCGGCGAGAACCGGCAGCGCAACTGGCCGAGCACGGTGGCCTACGTCGCCCGGCTCATCATCCACCGCTACGCGATGCTCGGCGTGCTCGACGAGCGTGGATACCCGGTGAACGAGATGGGCGTGCTGGAAATTCCGCAAGCAGCCCGCGAACGCGAGACGCTGCGGGTGCTGCCGGGCAGGCGCTGCGGCGAATGCGGCAACACCGCAGTCATCAGGAAGGACGGCTGCGAGTTCTGCACCGCCTGCGGGGCCATCGGCGCCTGCGGGTGAGCGCGACGGCGATAGTGGACGCGTCGTTGTTCCGGGTGCGGCGATCCGGCTTCGGACAGCAGGCCGTGAGCATCGTGAGCCGCGCCGTGCGGGTGGTGGCGGGGCTCGCCTTTGCGCTCAGCGGGCATGCCGCGCAGCCGGGCTCGACTGCGGAAGGTTTCTCGATCCTGATTTTCAGCAAGACCGCGGGATATCGCCACGACTCGATCCCCTCCGGGGTGGCTGCGATTACCGCGCTCGGCGGCCAGCACGGCTTCGGCGTGGATGCGACCGAAGCGGCTTCCGCGTTCAGCGACGAGGGCCTGGCCGGCTATCGCGCCGTGGTCTTTCTCAATACCACCGGCGACGTCCTTGACGACCATCAGCAGGCGGCGTTCGAGCGCTTCATCCGCCGTGGCGGCGGATTCGTCGGCGTGCATTCAGCCGCGGATACCGAGTACGACTGGCCGTGGTACGGGGATCTCGTCGGTGCGTACTTCAAGAGCCACCCGCGCATTCAGCCGGCGATCCTGAAAGTGGTGGACCCCGCGCATGCGTCCACGCTGCACCTGCCAGCGGAATGGAAGCGGCGCGATGAGTGGTACAACTTCCGCGCCGACCCGGCTCCTCGCGGCCCGGTTCTGCTGGTCATCGATGAACGCAGTTATTCGGGTGGGACGATGCGCAACCGCCACCCGATGGCCTGGTGCCAGGAGTATGACGGCGGCAGGGCCTGGTACACCGCACTGGGTCACACGGCGGAAACCTACAGCGAGCCGCTCTTTCTGCTGCATCTGTTGGGGGGGATCCAGTGGGCGGCGGGCGCGGGGCCCGAGTAGGCAACCACCGATTCCTGCCGGAATAGCTCTAAAGCATCTTGCCGACGCGGCAACTCTGTAACATGGGCGGCAGTCGGGCGGTCATGCCGCCGGAATGAGAACGCGGGAATCTGGCCGGGCTGCGGAAAGGGAAGCGTTGCGATGTGGTTGGTAGGGCTGCTGGTAGGCCTGGTGGTGGGCGGCATCGTTCGCGGCGGCGAAGGCGCGATCGTCGGCGCTGTGCTCGGTACCGCCGCAGGCGTGGCGGTCTCGCTGTTCAAGCGCAGAACCATGCCCGGCGATTTCGAGGCGAGGGTGCGCGCACTCGAGGCCGCGGTGGAGGAACTGCGGCAACGTCTTGCCGCGCGCACCGACCTTGCCCCTCCGCGCGAAGAGCCTGCGCCCGCCGCCCTGCTTACGCCATCTCCGGAATCGCCGCCAGCGCAGGTGACTCAACCCGCCGCGCCCGAGCCCGGCACATCTCCCGTCGCGGAATCCATCACCTCGGCCGAATCCCCACCGCCTGGCGCCGGCACGCCGGAGGCTTTTCAGCGTTTCTGGCAATGGCTGAGCGGCGGCAATGCGCTGGTCAGGGTCGGCGTAATCGTGCTGTTCTTCGGAGTGGCGTTTCTGCTCAAGTACGCCTACGAGCATACCCATCTTCCGGTAGAGGCGCGGCTTTCGGCGATCGCGATCGGCGCGGCAGCGATGCTTGCCATCGGCTGGCGCCTGAGACTGCGCCTGCCGGTCTATGCGCTGGCGATACAGGGCGGCGGCGTAGGCGTGCTGTATCTGACCGTGTTCGGCGCGTACCGCCTCTTCGGCCTGCTGCCGGCGGAAGCGGCGTTCGCCCTGCTGATCGCCATCGCGGTGCTCTCGGCGCTGCTCGCAGTGCTGCAGGACGCGCAGTCGCTGGCGGTGCTCGGCGTCTCCGGCGGTTTTCTCGCGCCGGTGCTGGCCTCGACCGGAGAAGGCAGCCACGTGATGCTGTTCAGCTATTACGCGGTGTTGAACCTGGGCATTCTCGGGATCGCGCTGTACAAGGCCTGGCGCCCGCTGAACGTCGTGGGCTTCGTCTTCACGTTCGGCATCGGCGCGCTATGGGGCGCGCGCTTTTACCGCCCGGAGCTGTTCGCCAGCACCGAGCCGTTTCTGCTGCTGTTCTTCCTGATGTACGTGGCGATCGCGGTGATATTCGCCTTCAGGCAGGCGCCGCAATTCGGGCACTACGTCGACGCCACGGTGGTGTTCGGAACGCCCCTTGTGGGCTTCGGCATGCAGGCACGGCTGGTGAGCGACTTCGAATACGGGGCGGCGTGGAGCGCGCTGGCCGCCGCAACGTTATACCTCGGACTGGCGGTGGTGCTGCGTCGGCGCCACCAGGAAACCCTGCGCATGCTGGTGGAAGCGTTTCTCGCGCTCGGGGTCATTTTCGTGACTCTGGCGATTCCGCTCGCGCTGGACGGCCGCTGGACGTCGGGCGCCTGGGCGCTCGAGGGCGCGGCCGCCTACTGGGTCGGCGTGCGCCAGGAAAGAAGGCTGGTCCGCGCCTTCGGCCTGCTGCTTCAGTTCGCGGCCGGCGCGGCTTTCCTGAGCGAAGCGGGCAGCGGATACGGGGAAATCCCGGTGCTCAACAGCTACTACATCGGCACCGCGCTGATCGCCCTGGCGGCACTGTTTTCCAACCGGACCATAGAGCGCCACGCCGAGCGGGTCGGTCATTTCGCCATGCAGGTGTCGATAGCGGTGTTCCTGTGGGGGGTGGCGTGGTGGGTGTTCGGCGGGCTGCATGAGATCCATGCGCATGTGCCCCGAGCGGAGCGGCTCAACGCAGCGTTGCTCTTCCTCGCCGGAACCTGCCTGGCATTCAGCGAACTGTTCGCACGTGAGTGGTGGATCGCGCGCTTCCCTGCGCTGGCGCTGCCGGCTCTGATGGCGGTCATTCTGGCGCTGCAGTTCGTGGACGGCGCGCAAGCCCATCCGTTGTCCGGTTTCGGTCTTCTGGCCTGGCCGCTCGCTTTGCTGGTTCACTTCCGAGTCCTGTACCGCGACGACATAGTGCGCACGGTGCAGCTGGATCGCCAGGTCCCCGAGATCCGCTACCTGCCGTTTGCGCACGCTGCCGGCGTCTGGTTGCTCGCCGCCACACTCGCATGGGAAACATCCTGGCAGATCGATCGCCTGGTGCAGGGCAGGCCGGTGTGGCCGCTGGTGGCGTGGGCACTGATCCCGGCGGCGCTCCTCGCCATGGTCGCTTCAAGGGCCGACCGGTTCGAGTGGCCGCTGCGTCGGCACCAGCAAGCCTATCTTTGGCTCGGTGCGGCGCCGCTGGCGGCGTTCCTCTGGTTCTGGTCGCTGCTTGCCAATGCCGGCAATGCGGGTGATCCGGCCCCATTGCCCTACCTCCCGATTCTGAACCCGCTGGACGTCGCGCAATTGCTTGCGCTCGCCGCGCTCGTCGGCTGGTGGCGCTCGCTCGACGAACATGGGATCGAGAACGCGAAGCAGGTCCCGCCGGCATGGTCCTGGACGCTGCTCGGCGTGGTCGCCTTCGTCTGGCTCAACGGCGTGCTGCTGCGCACCCTGCACCACTGGGGCGGCGTACCCTACGCTCTGGAGCCGATCGCCCGCTCCGATCTTGCGCAGACCGCCCTGTCGGTCTTCTGGACCGTTCTTGCGCTGGCGTCGATGCTTTTCGCCACGCGGCGCGGTTATCGCGCGTTTTGGATCAGCGGGGCGGCGCTGATGGCCGTGGTGGTGGTCAAGCTCTTCATCGTCGACCTGGCCAAGGTAGGGGGCGTGGAGCGAATCGTGTCCTTCATCGCAGTCGGTGTGCTGATGCTGATCATCGGCTACGTGGCGCCGGTCCCGCCGAGAAGCAGGACACACGATCAATGAGCACGCGGCAGCTCATGCTCCTGCTCGCGCTATCGAGCGGCTGCGCCTGCGCAGCGGATTCGCCCTCGGATTTCGCTTTCGCATTGCCGATCGACGGCGTGGGCAGCGATGCCCTCTATCGCACCGCTATCCCGCAACAGGTCTACGAAGCGGCCGCTTTCGCCGATCTGCGCGACGTTCGCGTGTTCAACGGCGCCGGGGAGGTCGTGCCGCATGCCTTTGCCCCGCGGGCGCCGGTCGCTCGCCCGCGGGCGCCGGTCGCGCTGCCGTTTTTCCCGCTGCGCGGCCCGCGTGGCGCCAGCGCCGATGACCTGGACCTGGCTCTGGAATCGAGCGGCAGCAGGGTGAGCCTGCGGGTGAAGCTGCGCGATTCGAATTCCAGGCCGACAGACCTCCTCGGTTACCTGATCGATCTTTCTGCACGCAAGGAAATTCTGTCCGAACTGCAACTGGACTGGCGCCAGGCGCCAGACGGGTATGTCGGCGCGCTGCGGGTGGATGCAAGCGATGATCTCAAGCGATGGGCGGTCGTGGTGGACCAGGCGCCGATCATGAACCTCAAGCATGGCGGTCACCGGCTCGAGCAGAAGACTGTCGCCTTGCGTCCGCAGAGTGCGAAATACCTGCGACTGACCTGGCCGAACGAGGTGGCTCCTCCGCAACTCACCGGCGTGAGCGGCTTGCCGGTCGAGGAGTCGGAGGCGCCGGCGCGCGCCTGGAAGCGGGTTGCCGCCATGCCGGATGGACGCAAACCCGGCGACTATCTTGCGGACCTGGGCGGGGTGTTTCCGGTGGACCGGCTGGCGATACGGCTGCCGCAGGAAAACGCAGTCGCGCCTTTGCAGATCTTCTCGCGAGACAAACCCACGGAGGAGTGGCGGGCGTTGGCGCGCACTGTGGCCTACCGGCTGCGACAGGGCGCAACCGAGATCGTCAATCCCGAAGTCTCTGTGGCGCCGACCGCGCACCGCTACTGGCTGCTCAGGGTGGACCAGAAGGGCGGCGGCGTGGGCGAAGGCGCGATCGAGGTAAGGGCGGGGTGGATCGGCAGCGAACTGGTGTTCGCCGCCCGCGGTGCGGGGCCGTTTCTGCTGGCGTTCGGCAACGGCAGGGCGCAGGGCAACGCGCTCGTAATCCACACCCTGGTGCCGGGCTGGGGCGGCGAGTCGGCGCCGCGGATCGCCACGGCCGTGACCGGCGGTGTCCGGACGCTCGCCGGCGAGGCTGCTGCACGGCAACGCATCGACCTGCGCAAATGGAGCCTCTGGGGGGCGCTGCTTGCCGGAGTCGCACTGTTGGGATTCATGGCCTGGCGGCTTTCGAAGCAGTTGCGCTCAGGGGGAAACTGATCTCGCCCCGGAAGGCGTCGAAGACCGATCGAAACTTTATCGGGACATTTGCCGATCACGCATGTATAGTGCGCGCCAGGCACTGTTTCGCGTCATCCGGTCCGCGTGCCGCCTTTCGTGGTTTTCCCTCGAATTCAATAACCAGTCGTTTCTGCCTGAACCGGTTCTGAGCGCAGGCGCTCGGCAGGCCGATTCAGGAGATTGTCATTAGCACTTCATTTGAAGCGCTCGGCCTGCGTGCCGAGCTTACCCGCGCTGTTGCCGACGAAGGCTACACGCAACCCACTCCCGTCCAGGCGCAGGCGATTCCACTCGTCCTTCAGGGCAAGGACATGATCGTCGGCGCCCAGACAGGGACCGGCAAGACCGCCGGCTTCGTGCTGCCGCTGCTGCAGATGCTGGCAGAGAAGCCCGCCGCCAACCACCCCATCCGCGTGCTGATCCTGACCCCGACGCGGGAGCTCGCCGCGCAAGTGGAACAGAGCGTGCGAGTCTATGGCCGCCATTTGATGCTGCGCTCGGCCGCGGTCTTCGGCGGAGTAAACATCAATCCGCAGACCCAGACCCTCAAGCGCGGCGTCGACATCCTGGTGGCGACGCCGGGCCGCCTCCTGGACCACGCGGGAAACCGCACCGTCGACCTCTCGAAGGTGGAGTTCCTGGTGCTGGACGAGGCCGACAGGATGCTCGACATGGGGTTCGTTCCCGCAATCCGTCGCGTGCTGGGACTGTTGCCGAAGCACCGGCAGAATCTGTTTTTCTCGGCGACCTTCCCGCGGGAGATCCGGGCGCTGGCCGACTCCTTTCTGCGATCCCCGGTCGAGGTCGCGGTGGCGCACAGGCAATCGACCGCTGATCTGATCAACCAGGTCGTGCACCCGGTGGACAAGGAGCGCAAGCGCGCGTTGCTGTCGTATCTCATCGGCTCGGGCGACTGGCGGCAGGTATTGGTCTTCACACGCACCAAGCACGGCGCCAACCGTCTTGCGGAGCAGCTTGAGAAGGACGGTATCGGCGCCGCTGCAATCCATGGCAACAAGAGCCAGGGCGCGCGCACCCGCGCGCTCGCCGGCTTCAAGGACGGCGCAGTGCGCGTGCTGGTCGCGACCGATATCGCGGCCCGGGGCCTGGATATCGAAGAACTGCCTCACGTGGTGAACTACGAGCTTCCCAACGTCGCCGAGGACTACGTGCATCGTATCGGCCGCACCGGGCGAGCCGGCAGCTCCGGAGTCGCGGCTTCGCTGGTGTGCGGCGAAGAGGACGGATACCTGAGGGACATCGAGCGCCTGATCGGGCGGCGCATCGAACGGATGAACGTGCCGGGATTCGAACGCGGGTCGGCACCCTCGGCGGCAGAGCGGCAGGCACGCGATTCAGCGGCGGAGCGAACGCCTCATTCCCGCGGCAGGCGCCAGGGCCGGCCGCAGGCCGGTGGCCAGCGCAGGAACGGCCAGCAACGACCACGCGGCCGGAACGAGCGCAACGAGGACCAGAAGGGAAATCGCCGCCGCCGCGGCGCGCCCTCCCAGCGGCGCTCGGCGGACAAATCGCATCCCGGGCACGTTGGCGCTCAGGCGCAACCGAAGGGGCAGCTGCGCGGTGCGATAAGCGCAGTTGCGGCGCTGTTCGGTGTCAACCGCAACCGGTGAACAGGATCTACAATCTTGTCTTGGAGACTCGAAATGAACATCTTCGTCGGCAATCTCGCGCCTGAAGTTACCGAAACCGAACTCGCCGAACTGTTCAAGCCGTTCGGGCAAGTCAAGTCCGCTGAAGTGAAGCGGGAGATGTTTTCCGGAAAGCCGAAAGGTTTCGGTTTTGTCGAGATGCCCGGGCGCAATCATTCGCTGGCAGCGATCGCCGGACTCAACGGCAAGGATTTCAAGGGCCAGCCGCTGCGAGTCAACGAAGCCAGGGAACGTCCCGAGCGCGGCCGCCGGCGCTGAGCCGGACCGGGCGAGCCACCGGGGACGCCCTTCCTTGGTTCCCTGGTGGTCACCGTTTCATTTCTCTTAAGCTGACAGCAGTCTTGCTCCCAGCGCTGCGAGTGCGATCGCCAGCGCGGCCGCGATCCTGAAATTCCATGCGGCACGCGAGCGCAGGTACTGCACCGCGGCAGTGAGCTGTTCGTTGCTGCTGGCGAGCGACTCGATCAGTTCGGCGATCTGCTGCTGGCGCGCTTCGAGGATTTGAATGCGCCGGATGAGCGCCGCCGGATCGTTGGCGACGGCATCGGGCGCGGCCTGTTGAGGACCCTGGGCGCGCCGTTCGAGCAATTTACGGGCGCTGTCCACCAGCGCAGGCGCGGTAGCCAGAAGCGTTCCCCATGGCACCGCCTTCAACCATAGCCACGACATCGGTTCGTCCCTCCTTGCCGATAGGACGAAAGCAGTGTCGCATGGTTCCAGGGCCTCGCTGCCGTCGCCGTCCTCTTTCGTGAACGCATGCTGGATATACCCACTCGTGCCTTACGGGTTCGAGCGGACAGGTTCGTGTCCCCGCTGACGTTGAAATCCCGAGGCCTAGGGCCCATCTGCGATGCTGAACCCGGCGCCCGCCATCTCAATCCCCTTTCGACCCGGGCGCATAACCCGACGGACGACACAACTGCATGAATTCAAGGGATCTTCATAACTGGATGTGGGGCGAGGCGGTCGATTTGCTGGATCGTGCGGAGCGGATGCACCGCCAGTTTTTCCAGCCCACTTCCCGCACCACTGGCCGGCGCCCCGTGTGGCAGCCGCCGATGGATGTATTCGAAACGGACCGGGAGATGGTGATCCTGATCGCGTTGCCGGGCGTTGCGCCGGAATACGTGCAAGTCGGTTTCGACGGCACCTTGCTGTCGGTCGTCGGAGAACGAACGTTGCCATGCGGCATCTCGGCGGCGATACGCCGGGTCGAGATTCCGCACGGCCGCTTCGAGCGGCATGTCGAACTTCCCGGCAGCGAGTTCGAACTGGTCCGGCAGGAAATGAACAACGGCTGCCTGGCCGTGATCTTCGAGAAACGCATAGCACAAGGAACGCAACCATGAGGCTGGAGCAACTGGGCCAAACTGCGCTCGGCGCAGCGCCCGATTCCGCGCCGAATGCCGGCGCCGGTTCTGCGCCTGCCGGGCGGCCGCTGCCCGACGACGCCTTGATAATCATCCCGGTCAGGAACGTTGTGCTCTTTCCCGGGGTGATCCTGCCGGTGTCGATGCGCCGCGACCGCTCGGTCGCCGCCGCCCAGGAAGCCGCGCGCAGCGAGCGCCAGGTGGGGCTGCTGCTGCAGCGAGACCCGGCGGTGGACAATCCGGGTGCGAACGACCTCTACTGGGTGGGGACGGCTGCCAATGTGCTGCGCTATCTCACCACGCCTGACGGCATACACCATGTAGTGAGCCAGGGCCAGTCGAGGTTCCGCGTGCTGCAGTTCCTCGAGGGCTGGCCGTTCCTGGTGGCGCGGGTGCAACGCATCGAAGAGGCTGCGTCCGACAGCGTCGAGATCGAGGGCCGCGTACTGCAATTGAAGGAGCGGGCGCTGGAGGTGCTGCAATACCTGCCGCAGGCGCCGGCTGAACTGGCGAACGCGGTGCGGGGCATCAATTCACCGTCACAGCTGGTGGACATGATTGCCGGCTTCATGGACCTGGAGACCGACGAGAAGCAATCGCTGCTCGAAACCTTCGACCTGAAAACGCGCCTGGACAAAGTGCTGGCTCACCTCGCTCGCCGAATCGAGGTGCTCAAGGTATCGCACGAGATCGACCAGAAAACGAAGGAAGCGATCGAGGAGCGTTCGCGCGAAGCGCTGCTGCGCGAGCAGATGAAGGCCATCCAGAAGCAGCTCGGCGAGAGCGACGAAAACGCCGAAGAGCTGGCTGAACTTGCCAAGGCAATCGACCAGGCGAGGATGCCGGAGGAGGCCGACAGGCAGGCGAAGAAGGAATTGAAGCGGCTGCGGCGGATCAACGAAGCCGCGGGCGAATACTCGATGATCCGAACCTACCTCGACTGGCTGATCGAGCTGCCGTGGTCAAGAGACTCCGAAGACCGCATCGACATTCCCGAGGCACGCAAGATCCTCGAGGAGGACCACCACGGACTCGACAAGATCAAGCGCCGCATCCTCGAGTTCCTGGCAGTGCGCAAGCTCAATCCGTCCGGCAAGAGCCCGATCCTTTGCTTCGTCGGCCCCCCCGGAGTGGGCAAGACCTCGCTCGGACAGTCCATCGCGCGGGCAATGGGACGAAAGTTCGTCCGCGTCTCGCTCGGCGGTACTCACGACGAGGCCGAGATCCGAGGCCATCGCCGAACCTATCTCGGGGCGCTGCCCGGCAACATCATCCAGGCAATCCGCAAGGCCGGGACAAGGAACCCGGTGATGATGCTCGACGAGATAGACAAGCTCGGTGCCGGCGGCTTCCACGGAGACCCGTCCTCTGCCCTGCTCGAAGTGCTCGATCCCGAGCAGAACTCCACATTCCGGGACAACTACCTGGGTTTGCAGTTCGATCTTTCCAGGGTGATGTTCATCGCCACCGCGAACATGCTGGAGACCATCCCCGGGCCGCTGCGCGACCGGATGGAAGTGATCCAGCTGCCCGGTTACACCGAGGAGGAAAAGCTGCAGATCGCGCGGCGATACCTGGTCAAGCGGCAGCTCGAAGCCAACGGGCTGAAGCCGGAGCAGTGCGCAGTCTCCGACGGGGCGATTCGCGCCATCATCGCTGACTACACCCGTGAGGCGGGTGTTCGCAGTCTGGAGCGTGAGATCGGCTCTGTGTTTCGCCACAGTGCGATGAAAATCGCCGAGGCCAAGGCGCAGAGCGTGCACATCGAGCCGGGGGAACTCACGGCAATCCTGGGCCCGAGAAGGTTCGAAAACGAGGTCGCGATGCGCACCTCGGTTCCCGGCGTGGCGACAGGGCTCGCCTGGACTCCGGTCGGCGGGGACATCCTTTTCATCGAAGCTTCTCGCGTGCCGGGCAATGGCAAACTCATTCTGACCGGCCAGCTCGGAGAGGTGATGAAGGAAAGCGCGCAGGCGGCGCTGTCGCTCACCAAGGCGCGGGCCTCGGAGCTGGGCGTCGCCCCGGAGGTGATCGAAAAGAGCGACATCCACGTGCACGTGCCGGCAGGGGCGACGCCGAAGGACGGACCGAGCGCCGGTGTGGCGATGTTCGTTGCGTTGGTTTCCCTGCTGAACGGAAGGCCGGTAAAGAGCGACGTAGCCATGACCGGCGAGATTTCGCTGCGCGGGCTGGTGCTTCCGATCGGCGGAGTGAAGGAAAAGACCCTCGCCGCGCTGCGCGCGGGGATCGGGACGGTGCTGCTGCCGGCGCGAAACCGCAAGGACGTCGAGGAAGTGCCCCCCGAGGCGCGCGAAAAGCTGCGATTCGTGTTCATGGAGCGGGTAGAGGATGCGCTGGCAGAGGCTATAGCGCCAGAGCTCGGCAAGGCCGCCGAGCAGCGGGCGGCGTAAGACCAGGCCACCCCGGCCCGCTCTCCCTCAAGCGCGCAGATCGATCCTCCATCTCGCCGTCGCCGAAGAATGCGGAAGTGGTCGGACCGGTGGGGTAGACTTTGCGCGATGCGCATCGCGCTAGTTTCCATGGCATTCCTTGTGTCCGCGTGCGCCGCCTTGGCGGGCGACAGAGAGGACGCCGAGCGCCTGCGAGCAGAGATCATCGGGTTGATCGGCGATGCCGAATGCAACAACCTGGTGAACTGCCGAGTCATCGGACTCGGTGTACGCCCCTGCGGCGGCCCCGAGGAGTATCTCGCCTACTCGACCTGGGCGAGGCGCGACGAAATCCAGACGCGGGCGCTCGAGTACAACTTCCTGCGCGAAGAACTGCTGTCCAAGGAACGCATCTCGGGCACCTGTGTCGTGCTTCCCGAACCCAAGGCTGCTTGCATCAATCGCCGCTGCGTTGTCGCGCCCGCCGACCGCTGAAACCACCCTCTCGGGCGCGCCCTGAAGCGACTTGACTCGGCAGCTTCTGCCTCTCGGCACAGCATCGATTCAGGAATGAGATGCAGTTACTCCGTGTGTCCCGTGCCTCAAGCAGTCACCCGGTCTGCTAAGCTGACCGGGTGAGCAACGTTCATAACTCGGCGATCCGCGAGCAGTTACTGGCGATGCGGGTCATTCCGGTGTTGCGATTCGCCTCGAGACAGGAAGCGGAGAGGGCGGTCGAATGCCTGTTCGAGGCGGGCTACCGCTCGGTGGAGATCACCCTCACCACGCCCGGCGCTATCGAACTTATCGCGGCGTTGCGTGCCCGCAGCGCGCAGTCCTTCCTGATCGGCGCCGGCACCGTGCTCGATCTCGCCGCTGCGAAGCGATGCATCGAAGCCGGCGCAGACTATCTGGTATCGCCTTGCTTGGTGCCGGGGCTGGCGGCGATCGCGCACGCGGCTCACCTTGGCGCGCTGGTTGGGGGATTCACGCCCGGCGAGGTGCTGGCGGCGTGGCGCGAGGGCGCAGACATCGTCAAGGTGTTTCCGGCGGCGAGCGGCGGTCCGCCGCACCTGGCCGCGTTGCGCGCGATCTATCCGGAGATTCCACTGTGCCCGACCGGCGGGGTGTCGCAGGACAACATCCGCGCGTACTTCAAAGCCGGTGCGGCCATTGTCGGGGTCGGCAACAACGTCGTGGACAGGGCCGCACTCGGAGCCGACGACCGGCCGCGGGTGGTCGCTCATGCGAGGCGTTTCCTCGAGCTTGCGGGCGAGGCGGTGTGAGATTCGATATCGTCTCCCTTGGTGAACCGCTTTACGAGTTTTCGCAGATTCCCGGCAGGTCACGGGAGTACCTCCAGGGCTTCGGCGGCGATACCAGCAACTGTGCGGTCGCCGCCGCCAGACAGGGCGCCCGGGTTGCCTACCTGTCCCGGCTCGGCGACGACGAATTCGGCAAGCAGTTCCGGGAGCTGTGGCAGCATGAAGGCATGGATGTATCCGGCGTGGGAATCGACCCGGACGCCCACACCGCGGTTTATTTCATCTCGCACGGCGCCTCGGGTCATCAGTTCAGCTATCTGCGCAAAGGGTCTGCCGCTTCGATGATTCGTCCGGAGCATCTCCCGCGCGAGATCCTGACAAGCACCCGCTTCTTCCATACGTCGGGAATCACCCAGGCGATCAGCCCGTCGGCGTGCGACTCTGCTTCGACCGCGATCGGAATCGCCAAGGCGGCGGGCGCCCAGTTTGTCTACGACGCCAACATTCGCCCGCGGCTCTGGCCGGCGGAACGCGCCCGGGCAGTGGTCGGCGCGACGATCGCGGCGGCTGATATTTTCCTGCTGTCCAGGGAGGACGCGGATGTTCTCTGTGGTCTCGAGAGGCCCGAGGAGATCCTCGACTGGTGCCACGGCCGGGGGGCGAGTCGGGTGGTCCTGAAGTTGGGCGTCGAGGGCGCGATAGCAAGCGAAGGATCGAGGCGCTGGCGGGTGACGCCTTACAAGGTCGATGCAGTAGACGCCACCGGCGCGGGCGACTGCTTTGCCGGTGCGGCGATGGCCAGGCTGGCGGCTGGCGACCGGATGGATGCGGCACTGGATTACGCGAGCGCTGCGGCGGCGCTCACTTGCAGCGGATTCGGAGCAGTGGACCCCGTGCCGCGTCCCGACGCGGTCCGGGCGTTAATGGCCGGCGGGAGTGCGTCGCGGCCGTACCGCGCCGGCTAACGTCTTTGCTTCTTGCGCAAAATGATCAGGACCACTAGCAGAACGACCCCGCCCGCAAGAAACATGTCCAGCAAGGACATCGAAGCCCCCTTATGGAAATTGACCGGCGCGCTGCGGCCTGAAGTCCCCTCACCTTCGCCCTACCGCTTTCGCCCGTCATGCTGCCGGCCCGACTTTCCACTTTTTGGCATGCGACTGTCAAGGGCTCTGGTCAAGCTTGCCGCGCTGAGCGCGGTCGGCATTCTGTCTGCGTTGATCGCCTGCCAGGCTGCCGCCGGGGAAGGGCTGGCGAAGGAGAGCGGCACGCGTCTGGGCGAAGCCTGCGCTGCGGCCCAGGCTCTGCTCGACGGCAGGTCTCTCAACGCGCAAGGTGCGTCGGACGCCGCTCTTTGTCTCGGATTCCTGGAGGGGTTCGCCTGGGGCCATGGCTGGGCGGCCTGGCGCAAGGGCCAGGACATGTATTTCTGCCCCCCCGAGAAGTTCTCGTACCGCGAGGCTCTGCCGGCGGTAATGAGCTATCTCGCTGCTCACCCCGAGCGGCTGGACGCGGATGCGCATATCCTGGTCTTCAGTGCGTTGTCCACCGCATTTCCCTGTACGCCGTGACCACCTCGCAACTTGTCCTCGCGGCCGGCTGAGCCGGCGATTCTGCTAACGGCAACCCCGGTCTGGTACATTCCGATGGGCGTCATTTCCAGGGAGCAGGCATGAAATCGATAGGCAAGATTTTCCTGACCGGGATATTCACGGTTCTGCCGGTGCTGGCGACCGTGTACCTGGTGATCTGGTTGTTCAACTTCGTGGACCATTTTCTCGGCAAGCCTCTCCTCTGGCTGATTCCCGACGAAGCTTACCGCGCCGGAATGGGATTCCTGGTGGCAATCGCGGTGATTTTCGTGGTGGGAATACTGATGCGGGCCTATTTCGTCCGCCAGATTTTTCGCTGGGGTGAGCGGTTGCTGCTCGAGATCCCGCTGGTGAAGTCGATCTACGGCGCGCTGCGCGACTTCTTTGGACTGTTTGCCGGTGGAGGCGATGCCCAGGCGCTGCGGGTTGTGAGCGTCCGGCTGCCGGGAAGCGGCATGCGAGTCATGGGCTTCGTCACTCGCGAAGAATTTTCCGATGTTCCTGCTGGCGTCGCCTCCGAGGGAGAGGTTGCGGTGTATCTGCCCATGAGCTATCAGGTCGGAGGCTACACGGTATTCATGCCGCGCAGCGAACTGCGGGAGATCGGCATGTCCCGCGAGGATGCGATGCGCTTCGTGCTGACCGCCGGCGTCAAGACCCGCCCGGCCGAGGATACCTGACCATTGCATGTTCTTGGCGTTGACTTCACCAGCCGTCCGCAACGCCGGAAGGCGATCACCTGCATCCACGCGGATTTCTCCGGGCGAAGCCTGCGCGCGGACGGGTTCGAGCGACTCACCGATTTCGCGACGTTCTCCGGATTGCTCGAACGGCCCGGGTCCTGGGTCGGGGGTTTCGATTTCCCTTTTTCCCTGCCACGTTCGCTGGTGGCCCAACTGGGCTGGCCGTTGGAGTGGCGTGGTCTGGTCGAGCAGGTTGCGCGCCTGTCAAGGGAGGATTTCCGCAGTCTGCTGGACGGCGTACGGCAGGCGCGGCCGCCGGGCTCGAAGTATCTGCATCGCGCCACCGATCTGGCCGCGGGATCGTCAAGTCCTATGAAACTGGTGAATCCGCCGGTGGCGTTGATGTTCTACGAGGGAGCCCCCCGACTGTCGGCAAGCGGCGCGACCGTGTTCCCCTGCGCCGGCGGTGACCCGGCGCGAGTCGCTCTGGAGGCCTATCCGGGTGTGCTCGCCCGCCGGATCACGCGCCAAAGTTACAAGACGGACGCGAAGCCCGATCAGACGCGGGCCCGCGGCCGCGCGCGCGCCGAGATCGTGGCCGCGCTGCTCCAGGGTGCGCCGCGGCTGCTTGGCTTCGAGCTCGTCGTACCCGCCGCGGTCGAACGAGCGGCGCGGCTCGACGCCAGCGGCGACGTCCTAGATGCTCTGCTATGTGCCTGCCAGGCGGCCTGGGCGTACGCGCGCAAGGATCGATGCTACGGCCTGCCGGAGATGGTCGATCCGCTCGAAGGGTGGATAGCAGGGCCCCTACCGGTGCAGGCGCCGCGATGATCCGGACTGCGCGCCGGCACTGCAAGGCATCGTTCGCATGCGGAATCGCGCTCGCCGCCGCGATGCTGTTGATCGCTGGGAGTTTGCCGGCTCGGGCGCAGGGGCTGCGTTTCGGCTTCGAACCGGCCGCAAGATTCGCTGCAAGCAAGGCCGCACTGGTGATGACGATGCGCGGCGAGGTGGAAGTCGGCGATGCCGAGCGCCTCAGGCGGTTCATCGTGGGCAACCGCAATCACTTCATCGAGCACGGCGGCAGGGTCACGTTCGCGATCGACGGCGGTGATGTGCTGGAAGCTGTTCGAATCGGTGAGCTGTTGCGCGACGCGCTGGTCGAGATCTGGCTGCCGGACGCCGCCAGCAGCCGGTGCGTCAGCGCCTGCTTCTTCATGTTTGTTCACGCCCCTTCGAGGACGGCGGTTGCCGATGCCGTCGGCATTCACCGCCCGTACTTCGACCGGACGGCGCTGGTAAAGTCCACGCCGGAGGCGGCACGCGAGCGCTACGAATCCCTGGCGCTGGAGCTGAGGGCGCGGATGGAGCAGCTGTCGGTACCGATCGCGCTGGTAGAGCGGATGTTCGCACTGCCGGCGGGGGAGGTGCACCGGCTGACGGCGGAGGAGCTCTCGGCCCTCGGCAGGACGCAGGCGTGGTTCGATGACTACCTTGCCGCGCGCTGCGCACGGCAGAGTGAGCGGGAACCCGGCTCACCAGGTTCTTCGTATTCGCAGTGTGTCGACGAGTGGCTTCAGGGCCACAGGAAGGATCTGGTTGACCGGCTTGCCCGCAATTCCGGATAGCGCGACACACAGCACCGGCGCGACCGGAAGTTGTCCACGCCTCGTGCCGCACGGCTTCGCGCCGCGGACGACGAAGGGTCTGCGCGCTTTGATCCTTGCCTTGATGTTGATCCGCGCCAGCACCGGGGAGACACAGGAATCCGGCGGCCAGTCGGAGCCCCTGGAAACGGAGACAGAGGCAGGCGAGCCTGGCGATCGAGCCGCCGCCGAGGATCCCTGCGAATTGCCGCCGGATCGGGAGCTGCTGGGCCTGGACTGGACCCGGCGAGCTCTGTTCGACACTGTCTGCACCTCGGCGATGTGGCTCGACGGATTCTTCGGCGACATCCGCTACGACGAGGCCGCTTCCGGCGTGCGCGGGCGCATTTCGTACGGTATTGAACGTCGCGAGGACCTGGGAGTAACCACCAAGCCGCGGTTCCGGGTGCGGATTCCTATGCCCAATCTCAACAACCGGCTGAGCATCTACGTCGAGCGCGAGGACGAAACCCGCTCGATCGAAGGGCGAAGCGTAGAGGACCAGCAGGCAGTCGAGCCGGTTTCCACCACTCCTTCGCAGGACTCCACACAGGTCGGCTTTGCCTACCGGAAGCTCAAGCTGTTCGATGAAGTGGTGGAATTCCGGCTTGGCCTTCGGGCGCCGCAGGGCAAGCTGGACTACTACGGTCGCGTCAGGTATCGGCACCCGTTCTGGCGAACCGACTCCACCCAATGGCGCTTCGGCCAGACGCTGTTCTGGCGCCACAGCCAAGGCTGGGGCGAAACGACCCAGCTGGACTTCGAAGCAAGACTCAGCGAGCAGTATCTGTTTCGCTGGTACAACTCGGCGACCTGGTCGCAGGTGACCGAAGGAGTGGACTGGAACGCCGGGTTTCCGCTGTACCGCATTTTCAGCGGCGGCAGGGTGGTGGTAGTAGAGCCCAACCTCAACGGCCAGACCGGGCTGCCTCATGCGGTTACCAGCTATGGGGTGCGCAGCGCGTACCGGCAGACGCTCGGCCGGCCCTGGCTATTCGGCGAGATCTACGTCGGCGAGGACTGGGTCAAGGCACCGGGCGAACGCGACTCGCAGTTCTTCACCGGGCTCATCCTCGAGGTGGTATTCGACGGCAGGCAGCGCCTGCCTCAGCCGGAGCAGGCACCGTCGGTGTTCGAGCCGCTGGCTCCAGGCGAATCGAGCCCGGTTCGTTGAGCGCAGCTTTCGCCGGCGCACCTGTGCGTGGGGCTGGCCAAGCAGCTGCGCTGAGGCCGCATCGCTCAGAACGGATCAAACTTGACACTTTGATAGATTTTCACGGGTGAGAATCGCAAACCGGTTGCGGCACCGGCTTGATCGCCTCGGCAAATCTTCCTAAACTCAGCCTCACTCTCGATTCCGAACGCGTGGCGCCAGCTGGCGTACGGATCACCCTCCCGGAGAGCGCACCATGCAGAAACATACCGCCGCATCGCAGGCCGACAGCGCGGCGATTCGAACGCTTGACGACCTGCCCGGTCCGCGCGGTCTGCCGCTGCTCGGCAATGCGCTCGAAATCGATCCGAAGCGCCTGCACCGACTGGTTTCCGGATGGGCCGAGCGCTTTGGAACGATGTACGTGTTCCGCGTCGCGACCCAGCCGATACTCGCGGTAGCCGATGCCGACATCATCCAGAACATGCTGCGCGATCGTCCCGAACGGTTCCGTCGCTGGCGCAAGATCGAGGAACTTGCCGCCGAAGTGGGCGCCGATGGGCTGTTCACCGCCGAACGCGAAGACTGGCGTCGGCAGCGCAAAGCGGTCATGTATGCGCTCAACGCCGGCCACGTACGCGAGTTCGTGCCGCGGCTGGAGGAGGTGATGGGACGACTGCGCCGGCGCTGGTGGCGCGCCGCGCTGGGCAGCGCGCCGGTCGACGTGCTGCATGATTTGATGCGATTCACCGTCGACGTGACCAGCGGACTCGCTTTCGGCAGGGACATCAATACACTCGAGCAGCAGGTCGAACCGATCCAGAAGCACCTCGACAAGATTCTGCCGGCGATAGCGCGGCGGCAGACCGCGTTGTTCCCCTACTGGCGCGTGTTTCCGCTGCGGGAGGATCGCGAAGTGTCCGTCGCCGTCGGAGAGATCAAGAAATTCATCGATTCGCTGATCGCCGAGACGCGTGCCCGGCTGGCGGCAGTGCCCGCGCGGCGCGAGAAGCCGGAGAACCTGCTGGAGGCGCTGGTGGCCGCTCACGACCGGGAAGGCGATGGTCCCAGCGACGCCGAGATTTCAGCCAACGTGATGGTGTTGTTGCTCGCAGGGGAGGACACCACCGCGAACACCATCACCTACATGATCCATTTCCTCAAGGAGCACCCGCACGTGCAGGCCGCGGTTCAGGAGGAAGTCGACCGCGTGATCGGCGTCGACGAGCAGTCGTGGCACGATCCCGCTCTGGCGGAGCGCCTGCGGTACATCGAAGCGTTCGCCAACGAGGCTATGCGCTGCAAACCGGTCGGCGGCCACCTGTTCCTGGAACCCAACGAGGACGTCCGGGTGGGCGACGTGCTCGTTCCCAGAGGCACGCCGATACTGGCGATGAACGGGCACGTTGGCACCCAGGAGGAGAATTTCGCCGATGCTTCGGAGTTCCGACCCGACCGCTGGCTGCAGCCGGACGCACAGGCCGGCGGAGCGCATCGGACCCGGGCCTTCATGCCGTTCGGCGCAGGGCCGCGATTCTGCCCGGGCAGGCAGCTTGCGATGCTGCAGATCAAGATGGTCACCGCCATGCTGTGCCGCGATTTCGAGGTCGCGCACCAGGAGGGTGCGCCGCCGCTCGATGACGTCTACGGTTTCACCGTCGGGCCGACCAACGTGCGGGCAGTGCTGCGCCCGCGCAGGACGCTGCGTTTCGGCGTCGACCTCGACCTGCGTACGGGCGACCGGCGCGCGGTGGTGATTCCGATCGCTTTCGCCGACCGGCGCGCGGCCGATCGCCGGCGCCGCCACGCCGAGGCGGCCTAAGGAAAAGCCCCGCTGGCGCGGGGCGTTACCGGTTGCGGCCTGTGCCTCAGAGCACCGGCACCAGCAGCAGCGCGACGATGTTGATGATCTTGATCAGCGGGTTGACCGCCGGTCCGGCGGTGTCCTTGTAGGGATCGCCGACCGTATCGCCGGTCACCGCAGCCTTGTGGGCGTCGGAGCCCTTGCCCCCGTGGTGCCCGTCCTCGATGTACTTCTTGGCGTTGTCCCACGCGCCGCCACCGGTCGTCATCGAGATCGCAACGAACAGCCCGGTCACGATGGTGCCGATCAACAGTCCGCCCAACGCCTTCACGCCGGCTCCGGGACCCATCAACCAGTTCATTCCGAAGGCGACAATTGCAGGCACCAGAACCGGCAGCAGCGACGGCACGATCATTTCCCTGATCGCTGCTTTGGTCAGCATGTCCACCGCGCGTGAATAATCCGGCTTGGCGGTACCTTCCATGATTCCCTTGATCTCGCGGAACTGGCGGCGCACCTCGTTCACGACCGAACCTGCAGCGCGCCCGACCGCTTCCATCGCCATCGCGCCGAACAGGAATGGCACCAGTCCGCCGATGAACAGCCCGATGATCACTGCTGGGTCCGAAAGGCTGAATTCCACGAGCTTGCCCTGGGCTTCGAGGTTGTGGGTGTAGTCGGCGAACAGCACCAGCGCTGCGAGGCCAGCGGAGCCGATTGCATAGCCCTTGGTGACTGCCTTGGTCGTGTTGCCCACCGCGTCCAGGGGATCGGTGATCTCGCGGATCTTCGCAGGCAGTTCCGCCATCTCCGCGATGCCGCCGGCGTTGTCGGTAATCGGACCGTAAGCGTCGAGGGCCACGATCATCCCGGTCATCGAAAGCATCGCGGTAGCGGCGATCGCGATGCCGTACAGGCCGGCAAGTTCGTTCGCCGACCAGATCGAGGCGCATACGGCAAGCACCGGCAACGCGGTCGCCTTCATCGACACGCCTAGACCGGCGATGATGTTCGTTGCGTGACCGGTCTGCGAAGCCGCAGCCACGTGGCGCACCGGCGCGTATTCGGTTGCGGTGTAGTACTCGGTGATGACCACCATGGCGGCGGTAAGCGCGAGCCCGACCAGTGAGGCGCCGAACAGGTTCATCGCGCCCAGCGGACTGTCGCCCATCATTTCGGAAGTGATGAAGTAGAAGGCGATCGCGGCAAGCACGCCGGAAACGATCAGACCCTTATACAGCGCGTTCATGATCTTCCCGCCTTCCGAGGTCTTGACGAAGAACGTGCCGACTATAGAGGCGATGATCGACGCCCCGCCCAGCACCAGCGGATAGAGCACGCCGTTGGTGCCGACGGCATCCACCATGAGGCCGCCAAGCAGCATGGTGGCGACTATGGTTACCGCGTAGGTCTCGAAAAGATCGGCCGCCATCCCGGCGCAGTCGCCGACGTTGTCGCCGACGTTATCGGCGATGACCGCCGGGTTGCGCGGATCGTCCTCCGGAATGCCGGCTTCCACCTTGCCGACCAGATCGGCGCCGACATCAGCGCCCTTGGTGAAGATCCCGCCGCCAAGACGAGCAAAGATCGATATCAGCGAGCCGCCGAAAGCCAGCCCGACCAGGGCGTGGAGCGCCTTGTCTTCACCTGCAAGCGGCACGATCACGGCGTAATAGCCGGCGACCCCGAGCAATCCCAGGCCCACTACAAGCATTCCTGTGATCGCGCCGCCGCGAAACGCGACCTTGAGCGCGGCATTGATTCCGTTGTTGGCGGCTTCCGCGGTGCGGACATTGGCTCGAACCGAGATGTTCATGCCGATGAAACCGGTGGCCCCCGAAAGCACGGCGCCGACGACGAAACCGATCGCCGTGTACCAGTCGAGACCGAATCCAAGCACGAAGAACAGCACCACGCCGACGATGCCGATGGTGGTGTACTGGCGGCTGAGGTAGGCTTGGGCGCCCTGTTGCACGGCGGCCGCGATCTCCTGCATCCGCGCATTTCCGGCTGGTCTGCCGAGAATCCACTTGATCGAGATCGCCCCGTAGATGATGCCGATGATCGCGCATGCCAGCGCGAAGATCAGTCCTGAAGACATGAAGTCCCCCCAAAAGTTATTAGACAGGCCGAGATGGGTCGGCCCTTGACCCAGAGGTTTCGGAAGCAGGCTGGAATTCCGCCGGCATTCCGGGCACAAGGGGCAGCGGGCCAGCGCGCGATTGTAGCCTAGAACCTATCCCATGATCGGTCCCGTGCTGCACTGCAAACGACAGGGGGATCACCGTGAGGCGCAGCCGATGAAACAGGGGCTGCTGAAAAGCCGGCGAACGTAGCGGACCCGTTCCGGAGCGAAGCGCCGGTGCGCGGCTGCATGTCCAAGGCGGTTTTCGCCCCGGGCGCTGTTGCCCGCTCCAGAACCTGAGCAGTCCGGCGTCGCCGATCGCGCCCGGACTGGCGTCGAGAATCGTCTCGAGACGCCTGGATGGCCGGCGCCGGAAGTCAGATCTTGAAATCGCTGGAGAGCTTGCGCTTCACGGCGGCGTTTTTCAGAACCACGTACTGCGGCAACCCGTTCCGGTACGGGGGATAGTCCTCGCCCTGGATGAGGGGAGAAAGGTAGTCGCGGCAGCCGGCCGTGATCCCGAAACCGTCGGCGGTGATGAAGTCCCGGGGCATTTTCTTCTCGACATTGGCGACATCCCTGAGGTTTGCCACCCCGATCGACCATTTGTACGGCCTGCTCGATTTGCGAACGATCGTGGGCATCACGGCGTTCCTGCCCTTCAGCGCGAGTTCCACTGCCGCCTTACCGACCGCATACGCCTGCCGTGCGTCGGTCTTCGAGGCGACGTGGCGGGCGGCGCGCTGCAGATAGTCCGCGACTGCCCAGTGGTACTTCAGCTTCAGATTTTCCCGCACGATGCTGGCCACCACCGGCGCCACACCGCCGAGCTGAGCATGGCCGAAAGCATCGCGCAGCCCCTGGTCTGAGAGAAACTTTCCGTCCGATCCCTTGACACCCTCGGAGACCACCACCGAGCAGTACCCGTGGCTCTTCACCATCGCCTCGACCCGGGCGAGGAACTTCACCTGGTCAAAGGCTATTTCCGGAAACAGGATGAGTATCGGCAAGTCTCCGTCGCGCTCGGCTGCGAGTCCGCCGGCGGCGGCGATCCAGCCGGCGTGCCGGCCCATGACTTCGAGCACGAACACTTTCGTGGAAGTCCTTGCCATCGAGGCGACATCGAAACTCGCTTCCCGGGTCGAGACTGCGACGTACTTCGCAACCGACCCGAAGCCAGGGCAGCAATCGGTGATCGGCAGGTCGTTATCCACGGTCTTGGGCACATGGATTGCTGTGATCGGGTAGCCCATCGACTCTGACAGCTGCGATACCTTAAGACAGGTATCAGCGGAGTCGCCGCCGCCGTTATAGAAGAAGTAGCCGATGTCGTGCGCCTTGAATACTTCTATCAGTCGCTCGTAGTGCGCGCGGCTTTCCTCCAGGCTCTTCAGCTTGTACCGGCAGGAACCGAAGGCGCCGGCGGGCGTGTGCTTCAGCGCCCTGACTGCGGCAGCCGACTCCCTGGACGTGTCGATCAGGTCCTCGGTCAGTGCGCCGATGATGCCGTTGCGCCCGGCGTAGACCTTTCCTATGTTGCGGCGGTGCTTGCGCGCGGTCTCGATCACGCCGGCCGCGGAGGCGTTTATCACCGCCGTCACCCCGCCGGACTGCGCGTAGAAAGCGTTCATTGTGGCCATGATTCAACTCCGGCTGTTCAGTGCGGCAAAGATCCTGTCGCGTATCGATTCCATGGAATCCACACCGGGAATCCTGACGTACTCTGGCGCGTCGGGCCTGCCGCTGGCAGCCCATTTCGAGTAGTAATCGACCAGTTGCCTGGTCTGCGAGTGGTAGACCTCGAGGCGCTTGCGAACGGTGTCCTCACGGTCGTCCTCGCGCTGCACCAGCGGCTCGCCGGTGAGGTCGTCCCTGCCCTCGGACCTGGGAGGATTGAAGGCAACGTGGTAGGTGCGCCCGGAAGCGGGGTGGACCCTTCTGCCCGACAGTCGCTTGATGATCTCGGCGTCGTCGACGTCGATCTCGACGACGTAGTCGAGACCGACTCCGGCATGCGTCATCGCGTCGGCCTGCGGAATGGTGCGCGGAAACCCGTCGAACAGGAAGCCCCTGGCACAGTCTGCTCTCCTGATGCGCTCCTTCACCAGCCCGATGATGACCTCGTCGGGCACCAACGCGCCGGAGTCCATGTATTTCCTGGCTTCCATGCCGAGGGGAGTTCCGGCCTTGACCGCCGCCCGCAGCATGTCGCCGGTGGAAATCTGCGGGATAGCGAACTTTTCCGAGATGAATCCCGCCTGTGTGCCTTTGCCTGCGCCGGGGGCGCCGAGCAAGATCAGTCTCATGTCTTCTCTAGTCATGGCCCCGCGAGGCGGGGCGAGGTGGAATACGGGCCCTGCGAAATTATAGCCGTGCGAATATACGCCGGACATTTTCCAGATCTTCCGGCGTGTCCACTCCCGGTTCCGGCGCCTGCGTCGTTACCGCCACCGCGATGCGGAATCCGTGCGCCAGCGCGCGCAGTTGTTCGAGCGACTCGAAGCGTTCGATCGCCGCTGGCGCCAGCCGCGCATAGCGGCGCAGGAAAGCGCAGCGGTAGGCGTATAGCCCGAGATGGCGGTACACCGGCAGGCCTTCAGGCAGGTGGGCGCGGTTCGCCGAGAAGCCGTCCCGCGCCCACGGAACGGGGGCGCGGGAGAAGTACAGCGCGTAGCCGCGCTGGTCCATGACGACTTTCACCGCGTGCGGATCGAACATCTCTTCCACGCTGTGGATCGGGTGACAGGCGGTTGCGATCGCGGCGTCGGTATGGCTTTCGAGCTGCTCCGCCACTGAACAGACCAGTTCGGGAGGCACGCGCGGTTCATCACCCTGAAGGTTGACAACGATCGTTTCGTCCGGCCAGTTTCGGGCGGCGGCCACCTCCGCGATGCGATCGGTGCCGGTGACGTGGTCAACCCGGGTCATCACGGCGCTATGGCCGTGACTCGCTACCGCATCGCGTACCCGTGTGTCGTCGGTGGCAACGATCACCTGTTCGGCGCCGGCTTCACGGGCCCGATCGGCGACATGGACCACCATCGGCTTGCCACCGATGTCGGCGAGAGGTTTTCCCGGCAAGCGGGTAGAGGCGTAGCGGGCGGGAATGACGACTACGAATTCAGTCACAAGGCGCGGGGCACGAGGAAGAAAGTGGATCGTGTGGGCCGGTTGTGCCGGCGCATGAATCGTGGAGCGGCGCGGATTTCGACGCTTCTGCCTCGCGCCTCATACCTCTTCTTCGGGAGGAAGCCTGCGCGCCTCGTCTTCCAGCATCACCGGAATGTCGTCGCGGATCGGGTAAGCCAGTCGGCAGGCCCTGCACAGCAGCTCCTGGTCGTCTTTGCGATATACCAGAGGCCCCTTGCAGAGCGGGCAGACCAGAATATCAAGCAGTTTGGCGTCCAATGGATGTCCGCAGTTTGTGCGCGACCAAGTCGGCGAGTGCCGGATCGACTCGCGCCTCAACCGGCAGAACCCACCAATTCTGGCGCGCGAAGTGGGTGCATTTTATCGCATCCTTCTCGGTCATGATCACGGCATCCGCATTCGCGAATTCCAGGTCTCCCGGCAGATAACGGTAGTGGTCGGGAAAGGCCCGCTCGATGAACGTCACCCCGAGACCGCGAAGGTGCGAGAAGAATCGCTCGGGATTGCCTATTCCGGCGACGGCGTACACACGACTGCCGGTGAAGTCCGCGGGTTTTCGATGGCGTTTCGAGTCGAGCAAAGCGTGAAACTCGGCACCTGCCAGCGACATGACAAAGCGGCCGCTGCCTGCAGCGTTCGCCCGGTCTTCTCCGTTGATCACGACTGCGTCGACTTCAGTCAGGCGCCTGGCGGGTTCGCGCAGCGGGCCGGCCGGAAGCAAGAAACCGTTTCCCAGTCCACTGGTGCCATCCACTACCGCGATCTCGAAATCGCGCGCCAGTCCATAGTGCTGCAAGCCGTCGTCGCTCACGATTACGTCGACACCGGGCTCGCTCCCCAGGAGCGCGCGAGCGGCGGCGGCCCGGTCCGGGCCCACCCAGACCGGACAATGGCTGCGCCGCGCGAGCAGCACCGGTTCGTCTCCCACGGCGTGCGGATCCGCCTCCGCCGCAACTTGGGACAGTCTGCCCTTTCCCCGGTAGCCGCGGCTGACTATCCCGGGAGTGAACCCGCGCGCGCGCAGGGCTTCGGCCAGCCAGATCACGAGCGGGGTCTTGCCGGTGCCCCCAACGCTGATGTTGCCCGCGACCACAATCGGCACGGGCAGGCGTGTGGCGTGCAACCAGCCAAGGCGGTACGCCCGGCGCCGCGCGCCCGAGACCAGGGCGAATAGCCCGGCGAGCGGCAGCAATGCAGCCGATAGCCAGGTAATCCGTTGCCAGTGCCGGTGGAGAGGATGCACGGATCGGCTGAAGAAATGCCCGTCCGGGCCGGGCAATCTACCGCTGCTGGGTAGTGAAAGTGATGCGGCCGAAACCCGCCAGGCGCGAGGCTTCCATCACGTTGATCACCGATTGGTGGGTGGCGTTCTGATCTGCATTGATGACTACAACCGGATCGGGATTACCGCCGCTGGCGCGCTGGAGTTCAGCGGCGAATGCGAGCGGGGAAGTGAACGCGACAGCCGAGCGATTGATCATGTACTGCCCTCCGGCGGAGACCGCAACGTTGACCTGGTTGGGCCGCTCCTGCGGTCTGGTGGCTTCGGCAGTGGGCAAATTGATCTGCAGTTCGGCGTACCTGGAGTAGGTGGTCGTGACCGCGAGAAAGATGACTATGACCAACAGCACGTCGATAAAAGGCACCAGGTTGATTTCCGGTTCTTCCCGGAAGCTGCCGCGGCGGAAGTTAATCGCCATTTTCCTTGCTAGTCGGCTCTTTCGCCGTGGATGATCTCGACCAGTTTTATCGCCTGCAGCTCCATTTCGACCACCAAAGACTCGGCTCTGGCGCGGAAGTGCCGGTAGAACACGAGGCTGGGGACAGCAACGATGATCCCGAACGCGGCGTTGTAAAGCGCGATCGAAATGCCGTGAGCCAGCGCGGCCGGGTTGGTCATCCCGGTGGGAGCCGAAGCGCCGAAGATCTCGATCATCCCGATGATCGTACCCAGGAGCCCGAGCAGAGGCGCCATGGTGGCGATCGTCCCGAGCGTAGTGAGAAAACGCTCCAATTCGTGCGCGGCCCCGCGGCCTGCTTCCTCGATAGACTCCTTCATCACGTCGCGGGAGCTCTTCATGTTTCTCAGGCCGGCGGCGAGGACCCTGCCGAGAACAGAACCGGAAGCGAGTCTTCCAAGACTCTCGGCAGTCACGCTCTTCTTCTGTCGGTACTCCTGGACGACGCGGGGAAGGAGATCGCGCGGAGCAACTACATTCTGGCGCAAGGTGTAGAAGCGCTCGCCGATTATGCCGATGGCGATGACGGAGCAGAGGATGATCGGCCAGATTGGCCAGCCTGCCGCCTGAATAATTTCGATCACGCAGGTGCTCCGAACGCCGTTTCAACGAAGCGCGCACTTTAAACTGCATCGACAGCAGCAGCAAGAACGCCCATCGCGAGTCTCTTGCACTTGACGCATCGAAGAATCGCCGTTCAAGCGCTCCGGATTTGTCCACAATTGCTGTGGATAACTATGTGGGTAGATCGCCGAAAGCAGCGATAAGTGGCCTTCACGCAACAAATTTCTTGTCCTCGCTGTTTTTTTGTGCGGCAACGATTCGCAAATGAAAACAGATAGTTGCAACGATGCCCCAAGCAATGGCGCGGTCTTCAAGGCGGTCGGGTTGCAGAATCGTGACCCTTGTGGACGAGATGAGTCGCGCGCGGCGGAGTTTGTCAAGCGGCTTGCTGCGGCTTTTTTCTCCGCGCTGTCGAAGTCCGCGGATACGCGACGTAGAATTCCGGGCATGGGCGATTCTTCATCCGGTACACAGGTCGTTACGGTCAGCGAACTCAACCGCCGAGCGCGTGAATTGGTGGAGAGCAGATTCTCGCTGCTCTGGGTGGCGGGCGAGATTTCCAATTTCACCCGCGCAAGCTCGGGCCACTGCTATTTCTCGCTCAAGGATGCACAGGCGCAGGTGCGCTGCGTGTTCTTCCGGCACAAGGCCGCGTTGCTGGAATTTCAGCCGGCGAACGGAATGCAGGTCGAGGTGAGGGCGATTCCCACGCTGTACGAGGCGCGCGGAGATTTTCAGCTGGGGATCGAGACCGTTCGCCGCGCCGGTTTCGGACTGCTGTTCGAGGCATTCGAGCGACTCAAGAAGAAGCTGGGGCAGGAAGGCCTGTTCGCGCCGGAACGCAAACGCCCGGTTCCCGCGTTTCCGCGGGCGATCGGCCTTGTCACCTCCCCGGCCGCCGCAGCCCTGCGCGATGTGCTGACCACGTTGCGCCACCGGATGCCGGCGATTCCCGTGATCCTCTATCCGGCACCGGTCCAGGGCGAAGGCGCCGCCGCCAGGATCGCCGCTGCGGTAAGGGCGGCTTCGCTCCGCGGCGAGGTGGATGTGCTGCTCGTCTGCCGCGGCGGCGGCAGCATGGAGGATCTGTGGGCGTATAACGAGGAAATAGTGGCACGAGCGATTTCCGAGTGCTCTGTGCCGGTAGTGAGCGGCGTAGGGCACGAAACCGACTTCACCATCGCGGACTTCGTCGCCGATCTGCGCGCCGCGACGCCGACCGCCGCTGCGGCTGCCGTCAGCCCGGACCGCGCAGAGCTCCGGAAACGCCTTTCCGTGCTGGCCGGCCGGCTGTCAGGAAATTACCAGCGCGGGCTCGAGCGGCGGATGCAATTCGTCGATCATCTCGGCAAACGGCTCAGACACCCGGGGGAGCGAATCGCAAGCCGTGTGGATCAGCTTGCGCACCTGCGAGCGCGGCTGAAGAGCGTGCTGCGGCATCGGCTCGATCTGGCCGGCCAGAAGCTGCGGATCCTGCAGTCGCGGACAGAGAGCGTCAGGCCGGACATCGCCAGTCTCGAGGCGAAATGCGCTGCGCTGTCCGTGGCGCTGCGCCGCGGCGCCACTCTAACCCTCGAGCGTCATGTGCAGTCTGTATCGAAGCTCTCGGTGCATCTCGCCCATCTCAACCCACAGGCGGTGCTCGAGCGCGGCTATAGCATGGTCAGCGCCGAAGATGGCACGATCGTGCGGGATGCAGCGCGGTTGAAGGTCGGCCAGAGGGTGGGTATAGCCTTCGCCCGGGGGCGCGCCGGTGCGCGAGTCGAGGACAGGAGCTGATGGCTATTGCCACGATTTGCGGCGTTGCTGCAAGGCGCGCTATCTTACGCCGGCAGCGTGTTCCGATCCCGGGCAGCCGGCCCGAAGACAATGACAACAGTACGCTGACCAATCAAAGGAGGAGTCCCATGAGTCCCGTGAAGAATCTCTTTGCTGTGGCCGCTTTTGCGGCTCTCGCGCTGGCGCCCTTCGGGGCTAGTGCACAGCTCTCGGACAAGAAGGCGCTTACCCTCGACGCTGCCAAGAAGATCGCGGTGGCGGCCGAAGCAGAAGCGCGCAAGAACAGCTGGAACGTGGTCATAGCGATCGTCGACGACGGCGGCCATCTCGTCTACCTGCAGCGCATAGACGGCACGCAGACCGGCAGCATCGATGTGGCGATCGGAAAAGCGAGGACCGCCGCCGCTTTCAAGCGGCCGACCAAGGTATTCGACGAGCTGGCGAAGAACCGCCCGTCGATCGTCACCATCGGCACGGACGCGGTGCTGCTGGAAGGAGGTGTCCCCATCATGGCCGGTGGACAGCTGGTCGGCGCGGTTGGGGTCTCCGGGGTGACGTCGGCGCAGGACGCGCAGGTCGCGGAGGTCGGCATCGCGGCGTTGCAGATGTAGATCGGCCCTCGGCCAGGGCACGCGCAGACGTGCTCCGGCCGGCGCCATCACTCGGATCTCTCCAGTTCCCGTTCCAGCCAGTCGCCAACCTGTTCCGACGGGTTCTCGGCGAGGCAGTCGAAGGCCCTTAGTTCTTTCATGGCGCGCAGCCAGGTGAGCTGGCGTTTGGCGAGTTGGCGCGTGGCGGCGATGGCCTTCTCGCGCAGCGTCGACAGACCGATGCTGCCGTCGAGATACTGCCAGACCTGGCGGTAGCCCACGCAGCGCATCGACGGCATTTCCGGGCGGAGATCATAGTCGCTGCGCAGCTCTCGCACCTCGGCGATCAGCCCAAGTTCGAGCATATCTTCGAAACGCCTCGCGATCCGGTCGTGCAGTCGCGAGCGATCGTGAGGCAGCAGCGCTATGCGCAACAGCTCGAAGGGCGCCGACTGCGCCCGTTCGCCCTCGATCAGGTCGGACATCGGCCTGCCGGTGAGGTAGTACACCTCGAGCGCACGCTGAACGCGCTGCGAATCGTTCGGGTCGAGCCTCAAGGCGGTGCCCGGATCCACGCGCGCGAGCTCGGCGTGGAGTGCCGGCCAGCCTGCTTCCGCGGCCATGGCGTCGATGACGGTACGTGTAGCCGGGTCCGCATGCGGCAGTTCGTTCAAGCCCTCGGAAAGAGCCTTGAAATACAGCATCGTCCCGCCCGCCAGAAGCGGAATCCTGCGGCGCTCGACGATGTCCTCCATGATCGAAAGAGCATCCGTGCGGAACTGCGCCGCCGAGTAGGACTGCGTCGGGTCGATGATGTCGACCAGGTGATGGGGAAACTTCAGACGTGTCGGGATATCGGGCTTGGCGGTGCCGATATTCATGCCGCGGTAGACCTGCGCGGAGTCCACACTTACGATCTCGACCGGAAAGCGCTTGGCCAGATCGATCGCGACCGACGACTTGCCGCTGGCAGTGGGGCCCATGAGCAGGATCGCCAACGGACGGTCCCGCGCTGAGGCATAAGGCGTGAGGCGTGAGGCGCACATTGTCGGGGAGAATTGCGGTCTGGGCTCCGTACGGCGCCGCGCCTACCAATCAATGCGCCTGGAGGTTTGGCGCCTCACCGCCCTCGCAGAAACATCCTGTCGAACTCCGCCATTGTGATCTGGAACCAGGTCGGCCGGCCGTGGTTGCACTGGCCCGAGCGCTCGGTCGCTTCCATCTGCCGCAGAAGCGCGTTCATTTCCGCAATGGTGAGGCTGCGGTTCGCGCGCACCGCGGCGTGACAGGCCATGGTCGCAAGCATCTCGTTGCGCCGCTCGGTAAGAACACGGCTGCCGCCGAATTGCGCGATTTCTGCCAGGACATCGCGCGCCAGCTGAACGCAGTCGGCGTCGCGCAGCATTGCCGGCACCGCCCGCACGGCGACCGCGTTTGGGGCGAGTACCGCCAAGTCGAATCCGAGTTGCGTCAGGGTTTCTCGGTTTTCCTCGATCGTGGCGACCTCGAGTGCGCTGGCGGTCATCGTGGCGGCGATCAGCATCCGCTGGGTGGGAATGCGTTCGGTGTCGAGGGCGCACTTCAGGCCTTCGTACACGATGCGCTCGTGTGCCGCGTGCATGTCCACCACCACGAGACCCGCGCGATTCTGGGAGAGGATGTAAATGCCTGAGAGCTGCGCCAGCGCGAATCCCAACGGCTGCTCCTCCCCGGTCACCGGGAGCGGCTGTCGCTCCGCGGCGGCCGGTGCGGCTACAGGACGTTCGCCGGACAGTACCGAGTAGAACGCAACCGGTTCGCTGGTCGCGAGCGAGGCTTGCACTCGTGGCGAACCGATGGTTGCCGCTCCGCTCGCCCGTGCGCTCCCGTTTGCGACTGCTCCGGCGGAAGTGGCGGCGAGCGCCTTGTCCAGCGCGTGGAAAACGAACTGGTGCACAGCCTGCGACTCGCGAAAGCGAACCTCGATCTTCGTGGGATGGACGTTGGCGTCCACCAGGCGCGGGTCAAGCTCGAGAAAAAGAACGTAGGCTGCGTGGCGGTCGTGATATAGCACGTCGTGATAGGCTTCGCGCACCGCGTGCGCCAGCACCTTGTCGCGAACGAATCGCCCGTTGACGAAAAAGTACTGCGCATCCCGGGCGGCCCGCGAGTACGCGGGCTGGGCGATAAGGCCGGTGAGCTGGAAACCACCGCTCGACGCCTGGATCGTGAGCGCCGCATCGCGAAAGGCCTCTCCGAGCACGGCGTGCACGCGCTCGGCCGCCGAGCCCGCCTCGAGGCGCCAATGGACGCGACCATTGTGGGCTAGCGCGAAACCCACGTCCGGACGCGACAGCGCCGCGCGCTTGAACGCCTCCTCGGCGTGGGCGAATTCTGTGCCTGCGGTCTTGAGAAACTTGCGGCGGGCGGGCGTGTTGAAGTAAAGGTCGCTCACCTCGATCGCCGTGCCCCTCGCCAGTGCCGCCGGCTCGGCCAATGAAGCGCTGCCGCCGCTGACTTCTATCTTCCAGGCGTGCGTGCCTTGAGCGCTGCGGCTGGTCAAGGTCAGATGTGACACCGCCGCGATGGAGGCAAGCGCTTCGCCGCGAAAACCAAGACTTGTAACCGCCTCCAGATCCTGGAGAGTGAAGATCTTGCTGGTCGTATGTCGGGCGACGGCGAGCGGCATGTCCTCGGCGGCGATCCCGGCACCGTCGTCGGCTACCCGGATCTGGCGTGCGCCGCCCTCGGCGAGCTGCACCGAGATCTTGCTCGCCCCCGCATCGAGGCTGTTCTCGAGCAACTCCTTCAGCGCGGACGCCGGCCGCTCGACCACTTCGCCCGCGGCGATCTGGCTGATCAGCAGGTCGGGGAGCCTGCGTATGGATGGCATGGGTAATTATAGCCACAGGCTATCGGCACTCCGGAAACCCTTGGTGCGCTTCGGAAACTTCCCCTATAATGCGCCGCGTTATGCGGCCCCAAGCCTCCATGACGGGTCCATCGTCGCGACCGGAGGCATCTTCGACAGGAGAAATTCCATCCATGCTGATCGGTATTCCGGCGGAGATACGTGCGGGTGAGAAGCGGGTCGCCGCGACTCCCGACACAGTAAAGAAGCTTGCTGCCGGCGGCGCCAACAGAATCATCGTCCAGGCAGGCGCCGGGAATGGTTGCTCGATGCCGGATGCAGAATACCAAGCCGCGGGTGCGACTCTGGTCTCATCGGCGTCCGAGGTTTACCGCCAGGCGGAGCTGATCCTCAAGGTGCGCGGCCCGGAAGCGACCGAGCTTCCCTTGTTGCGCAAGGGACAAGTGCTGATCGGCCTGCTTCAGCCGCACAGGAGCGAGAACCTGGAGGCGTTGGCGAGCCAGGGCGTGACAGCTTTCGCGATGGAATGGTTGCCGCGAATTTCCCGCGCCCAGTCGATGGACGTGCTTTCGTCGCAAGCCAATATCGGCGGCTACAAGGCGGTGTTGATCGCCGCCAACGCCTACCAGAGGCTGATGCCGATGCTGATGACTGCGGCGGGCACGGTGAAGGCGGCACGCGTCGTGGTGATGGGCGTCGGCGTGGCGGGCCTGCAGGCGATCGCCACCGCCAAGCGGCTCGGCGCAATCGTCGAGGCGACCGACGTGCGTCCCGAAACCAAGGAACAGGTGGAATCGCTGGGAGCCAAGTTCATCGAAGTGCCCCTGACCGAAGCGGAAAAGGAGCTGGCGAAAGGTCAGGGCGGCTACGCCCGGGAAATGGGTGAGGACTATCGTCGGCGCCAGGCGGCGCTGGTCGCCGAGCGGATCAAGCAGGCCGACATCGTTATCACTACCGCGCTCATTCCTGGACGGCCGGCACCGGTGCTTGTGACCGAGGACATGGTGAAGAGCATGAAGCCCGGCTCGGTCGTGGTCGACATGGCGGTGGAGCAGGGGGGCAACTGCCCCCTTTCCGAGCTGGACAGGACCGTCGTGAAGCACGGTGTACAGATCGTGGGGATCGCCAATCTTCCGGCACTGGTAGCGGCGGATGCCAGTTCTTTGTACGCACGCAATCTCGTCAACTTTCTGGCGCTGATGCTGGACCCCAAGAGCGGCGAGTTCAGGATCAATCGCGAAGACGAGATCGTGGCCGGCTCGCTTGCCTGTATCGGCGGAGATCTGGTCAGGAAAACGTAAGAGGCAAAGGGTCAGGCGACCCTCACCACACTAATCTGGAGATAGACATGGAAGCTGTTGATCCGATCATGGTCAACCTGACCGTCTTCGCGCTGGCGATCTTCGTCGGCTATCACGTCGTCTGGAACGTGACCCCGGCGCTGCACACGCCCCTGATGTCGGTGACCAACGCCATTTCCGGAATCATCATCGTCGGTGCGATGGTCGCAGCCGGACCGGTGCCGATCGACTGGGGCACCGTTCTGGGTCTGGTTGCGGTGGTCCTGGCGAGCGTCAATGTGTTCGGAGGTTTCCTGGTCACCCAGAGGATGCTGGAAATGTTCAAGAAGAAGCCCGGCAAGGACGAGAAAAAGGGGCACTGAGCCTCGCCTCGCGCCTTCCGTTTCCAGCCCAGGGCCCCAACATGTCTGCCAATCAAGTCGCGCTCGCCTATCTGGTGGCGTCAATCTTCTTCATTTTCTCGCTCAAGGGACTCAGCTCCCCTGTAACTGCCCGGCGCGGAAACCTCTTCGGAATCGTAGGCATGGTGATCGCCGTTGCGACCACGATCGCCCTGACTCTGAACTGGACACTGATCGTCCTCGGAATCGCGGCCGGCGGCACGATCGGCGCGATAGTCGCACGCCGCATCCAGATGACCGCCATGCCGGAACTCGTGGCTGCAATGCACTCGCTGGTGGGCCTCGCCGCCGTGCTGGTCGCAATCGCCGCGGTTCACAACCCGGCCGCCTACGGCATTCTGGCGGCCGATGGACTTATCCCTAGAGGCAACCGGCTCGAGCTCTTCATAGGAACTTTCGTCGGCGCAATCACCTTCAGCGGTTCGGTTATCGCTTTCGGCAAACTCTCGGGGCGAATCGGCAGTGCGCCGGTAGCATTCCTCGGTCAGCACTGGCTGAACCTCGCGCTCGCCTTCGTCATGATCGGTTTCGGCGTCGCGTTCATGTTTACCCAGGAGTGGACGCCGTTCGCAGTCATGACTGCGATCGCGTTTTTCCTTGGGGTATTGATCATCATTCCGATCGGCGGGGCCGACATGCCGGTGGTGATCTCGATGCTGAACAGCTACTCTGGCTGGGCGGCGGCCGGCATCGGCTTTTCTCTCAACAATACGATGCTGATCATCTCCGGGTCGCTCGTGGGCAGCTCCGGCGCGATCCTGTCCTACATCATGTGCAAGGCGATGAACCGCTCCTTCTTCAGCGTGATCCTGGGCGGATTCGGCGCCGCGGAAGGCGCGGTCGCAGGGGATGCAGGCGAGAAGAAGAACTACAAGAGCGGGAGTCCGGAAGACGCCGCGTTCCTGATGGGCAACGCCGAATCGGTGATCATCGTTCCCGGGTACGGCCTGGCCGTGGCGCGCGCCCAGCACGCGGTCAAGGAGATGGCAGAGAAGCTCCACGCCAAAGGCGTGAACATCCGCTTTGCCATCCATCCGGTCGCAGGACGCATGCCCGGCCACATGAACGTTCTGCTGGCCGAGGCCGAGATTCCCTACGATCAGGTGTTCGAGATGGAAGAGATCAACAACGAGTTTTCCACCACGGACGTCGTTCTGGTGCTGGGCGCCAACGACGTCGTCAATCCGGCAGCCAACGTGCCGGGCAGTCCGATCTACGGCATGCCGATACTCGAGGTGCACAGGGCGCGCACGGTGCTGGTGGTCAAGAGATCCATGGCCACGGGTTACGCCGGTCTCGACAATGACCTCTTCTACATGGACAAGACCATGATGGTGTTTGGCGATGCAAAGAAAGTCGTGGAAGACATGGTCAGGAGCATCTGAAAGGACCGGCGCGAACTGCGGGCAATTTCCCTCCATCTCCGACATCGCCAGCCTATAATAGGCTGCCTCGCGGCTCGGTAACTTGAGGCCTCTCCCGGGAGAGGCCTCGCTATTTCCGCGTCCGGATTTTCCCGGGATGGCCGCGCGGCCCAGATCCGTTGAAGGCATCCGCATCGGGAGTCGGGTACGAGATGGACCAAAAAACGATCTACTCCAAGACCGGCAAGGGCGTCCTGGAGATCAAGAACAAGAGCGGTAAGCTCTCGAAGGACCTGACCCGGGTCCTCACGCTCATCGACGGCAAGTGCAGCGTCGCAGACCTCATGTCCAAGGCGAAGATGTCCGAGGCCGAGATCGGGCGGTCCATCAAGCAGCTGGAAGATGCCGGATACGTGAAGGAATTCGCCAGCCTGTCAGGCGGGCCCGTCAGCGGTAGCGCCCGCGCCGACACCTCGTATGTAGACGATCTCGATTTCACCTCCTCGCTGGCACCAGGCAAAAGGATCTACCAGAGTGGCCAGACCGAGATGCGTGCCCGCGAGGAAGCCGACCGCAAGAAGGCCGAGGAAGAAGCCAGGACCAAGCGGGAGGAAGAGGAACGCAAGAAGAAGGACGCAGCCGAACGCGCAGCGCGCGAGGAGGCGGCGCGGCTGGCGAAAGTCGAGGCCGAACGCAAGGCCAAGGAAGCCGCAGCGTTAAGAGCTCGCGAGGAGGCCGAGCGCAAGGCAAGGCTTCAGGCCGAGGAGATGGCGAAAACCACTCGCGACCTGAGCAAGGTACTCGAAGTCGAGCGCAGAGCGCTGGACGAGACCGACCGCAAGAAGCGCGAGGAGGCCGAGCGCAAGGAAGCAGAGGACGCCGAAAGAAGAAGAAAAGAAGAGGACGAACGCCGGCGCACACAGGAAGAGGAGCGCAGGCGGCGTGAAGCCGAGGACTCCAGAAAGCGGGAGGAAGACGAGCGCCGCCGCAAGGAGGACGAAGCTCGCAGGAAGCAGGAGGAGGAGCGCAAGCGCAAGGATGAGGAGGAACGCAAGCGCAAGGAAGAGGAGGAGCGTCGTAAGCGCGAGGAAGAGGAGCGTCGCCGCAAAGAGGAAGAAGAGCGCAGGAAGCAGGAGGAGGAACGCAAGCGCAAGGAAGAGGAGGAGCGCAGGCGACGCGAAGAGGAAGAGCGCCGGCGCAGGGAAGATGAGGAGCGGCGGCGCAGAGAGGAAGAGGACCGCAGGCGGCGGGAAGAGGATGAGCGTCGACGCAGGGAAGATGAGGAACGCCGGCGGGCGGAGGACGAACGGCTACGCAGGGAAGAGGAGGAACGCCGGCGCCATGCGACCGAGACTGCGGCGCCGCCGGATCTGCCGAAGATAGATTTGCCGCCAGCGCGCGACCCGGCGAGCGACTTCATGGCCGAGTTCGAGCGCCAGCAGGAGGCGCTGAAGAAGCAGGCCGAAGAAGAAGCGCGGCGCGGCTTCGAGGCGGAGCAGGCACGGCTGGCCGTAGAGCGCGCCCAGCGAGAGGAAGATGCACGGCTGGAGGCCGAACGGCGCACAGCGGAGGAGGCCGAGATCCGGGCGCGCATGCAGCGCGAGGAGGAGGATCGCCGGGCACGCGAGCGCAAGCGCGAGGAAGAGTACCAGCGCAAGATCCAGGCAGAGGAAGAGCGCCAGAAGAAGCAGTTGGAGGAGAAGCAGCGTGCGGAGCAGGCGAAGATCGAGTCCGATCGGCGCGCACGGGAGGAAGAGCTCGCACGCAAGCGCAAGGCCACCGAGGAGGCAGACCGCAAGCGGCGTGAACTGGCATCGCTCAAGAGACAGGGAAGGGTTCGTTCGCCGGTAGACCGGTACAAGGGAGTGGCGATCGGCCTGGCAATCCTGGTCGCTGTATCGATCGGCGTCGTCGAGATCATGCCCATGGGGGGATACATTCCTGCCATTGAGAAGCTGGCTTCCGATCACATCAAGGAGCCGGTCACCATCCAGTCAATGAAGGTCTCCGCGCTTTCGGGTTTCGACATTGCGCTGGAGAACGTTGCGATCGGAGCGACCCAGGACGTCAAGATCTCGAAGATGCGTCTGTCGCCGCAGTTCGGCTCTCTGTTCGGCGAAGAGAAAGTGATCCGTGACATCGAGGTGGATAGCGCAACCGCGGCTGAGGAAGTTCTGAGACGCCTGCCGGCGTGGCTCGATGCGGCCCTTGCCGACAGGCGAGTACAGGTCGGCCGGCTGTCAATTCGCGGGGTGAAACTGGAAATGCGCGAAATGCAGCTCCCGAGCCTGAACGTCGTAATCGATCTCGAAACCGGCGGCACGATCGCGAGGGCCAGCGTTGCTACTGCCGACGGCAAGCTCTCGGTGCAAATCGTGCCGAGGGGCGGCAGTGCCGATGTCTCGATCTCGGGGACCAACTGGGTGCCGCCAATCGGACCTCAGATCGAGATCGCAGACTTGTCAGCCAAGGGCGTGGCCAGCACCGGGTCGCTCGATCTCACCGAGCTCGAGGCAAGGTTGTACGGCGGCGTGGTGAAGGGCGATGGCCGAGTTTCCTGGAACGGAGCCTGGCGCGCCGAGGGTGACTTCGAGTTCGCCCGCGTGGACATGGCGCCGCTGGTCGGCGTGTTTACGAAAGAGGCAAGGACCTCGGGTGAGGCGCAAGGGGCGGGGCGCTACTCGTTGCAGTCTGGCAAACTGGTTTCGTTGTTCAACACGCCACGCGTCGACATGACCTTCTTCGTCAAGCGGGGCAATCTCGACGGTGTGGATCTGGTGCGCGCCCTGCAGGCCGGGCGTCAGGGCACACAGGGCGGGTCCACCAAGTTCGAGGAACTGTCGGGATCGCTTTCGATTGCCGACGGGCGCTATCAGTATCGCAATCTGCGGCTGGCAGCCGGCATCCTGACCGCTGGAGGAAACGTCGACATTGCGCCCGACCAGGACGTGGCTGGCCGGGTGTCTGTGGAACTACGCTCGCAGGCACAGCAAATGCGGCAGAACCTGAATGTCACCGGTACCCTGCGCGCGATAGTCCTGAGGCCCTGATATCTTCCCGCCGCCACCGGCACCAAGTGGAGAGGGTCGGTGGAGGAGACGTGCCTGATCAGTCCCGCAGATCCTCCCGGGTGTCGATGTCGCGCAGGATTCCCGGATCGTCGCACTTTATCTCTCTTATTTCCCCTTCACGGCGTCGGACGACTGCGCGGGCGCCTTCGTCTCCGCTGACCGCCAGCAGTTCATCCTTGAGACAGGCGGCAAAGCCGACCGGATTCCCACGCATACCGCGATAGCTCGGCAGCGCAATCGGCGCCCCGGCACGGACCGCCTCGGCCACCGCACGAATGGTTTCCGGTTGCACGAAAGGCATATCGGCCAGAGCGATCACCCAACCCTCGGCACCGCCCGCTGACCGCAATCCGGCGACCAAGCTGTGCGACATGCCCAGGTGCGCGTCAGGGCATTCCACCACCATGCCGGATCCGGCATCGAACAGCGCGCGAACGGCGACGTCGCCGGTGCGCACCACAACATGGATCTCATCAAGAGCGGCACGCAGATTGCGCCAGGAAACCAGCCCGATCGGGCTTCCGTCGGCCAGCGCGGAGAGCAGCTTGCCACCGCCGAAGCGGGAACCGCTGCCCGCTGCGAGAAGGATTCCGGCGATAGCCACTCAGGAACGGAAACGAAGGATCAAGTCAGAAGCAAGGACCTGGAATTCGGCGCGGCCGATGGAGCCAGGAAATGCAGGCGCCGCTCATGACCTTGCTCGATCCTTGTGCTAATACTGGACAAGCCTGCTCTTTGCCACCGGCGGATTGGCGGCGAGGTATTTCTTTATGCCAACGAAGATAGCCGCCGCCATCCGGTCCTGGTACTTCTCGTCGCGCAGCCTAAGTTCCTCTTCAGGATTGGTGAGAAACGCTGTCTCCACCAGGATGGACGGAATGTCAGGCGCCTTGAGCACCGCGAAACCCGCCTGCTCGACGTGCGGCCGGTGCAGTTCGTTAACATCGCCCAGCTCGCCGAGCACCGCCCTGGCGAGTTTCAGACTGTCGTTAATGGTGGCGGTCTGCGAGAGATCGATCAGCACCTGCTTCAGCGTGACGTCCTCGACATCGATGTTGACGCCGCCGATGAGGTCGGCTTCGTTCTCGTTCTTTGCCAGCCAGTTTGCCGCCGCCGAGCTGGCGCCGCGCTCCGACAGCGTGAACACGGACGAGCCGCGGGCATGCGGCTTGATGAAGGCATCCGCATGTATCGACACGAACAAGTCGGCCTGCACCTTGCGCGCCTTTTCGACGCGGTCGGCAAGCTTGATGAAATAGTCGCCGTCGCGGACCAGCACGCCACGCATGCCGGGCTCCGCGTCGATCAGCGCCTTGATCCGGCGCGCGATCGACAGGGTGACATGCTTCTCGTAGGTGCCACGCCGCCCTTTGGCCCCGGGGTCTTCGCCACCGTGTCCGGCGTCGATCGCCACGGTGACCAGCCGGATCATCTCCTGAGGGGGTTGGGCCGATCTTGTCGCGGCGGTCGCCGCCGGCGGTGGCCGCGCACTCCCCGGAGCCGTAGGCACAAGTTCCTGCGCCTGCAACAAAGCGAGTATCGGGTCAACCGGCACCGTGGGATAGACGTCGAGCACCAGCCGGTGCCCGTAGTCACCGACCGGCCTGAGCACAAAAAGCTGGGGATTGACTGCCTGCTTCAGATCGAGCACCAGGCGCACCACGCCGGGTCTGAATCGGCCGACTCGGATCGCGGCGATAAACGGGTCGTCGGCCGAAACCTTGGCCGGCAATTGCTCCAGCGCCTGACCCGGTTCGACGCCGTCGAGATCGAGCACCAGGCGTTCGGGGGCGCTGATCGAAAACGCGCTGTAAGACACCGGCGCGCTGCTCTCGATCGTCAGCCGGGTGTACTCCGGTCCCGGCCAGAGGCGCGACGCCCGGATCTCGGCGGCGGCCGCGGCGCAGCCGGCCAGCCCGAGCAGCGCGGCAGCCAGGATCGCGCGCAGGCTCCGACTCGGTCCGCGGCGGCGCGTCACGGCTAAGGACTTCACGCTGTAAGTCGTCGTAAGCACTCTCGACCGGTCTCCGATTCCGCTACCAGTACCGCTTCACGCCCATGACCACGAATCGTCAGGGTCAGGTTCAAATCCGGGCAAGGCAAGAAGCCCGCCGCCCGTTCCGGCCACTCGACCACACAGACAGCCTTGCCGTCGAAGGCCTCTCGAAGACCCGAATCGATCAGTTCGTGTGGGTCAGCGAAGCGATAAAAATCAAAGTGATAGAAGTCTAACCTAGAGAGCTTGTAGGCTTCAACCAGTGTGTAAGTCGGGCTCTTCACGCGTCCGTCATAACCCAGCGCACGCAACATGCCTCGAGTGAGCGTGGTCTTGCCGCTCCCCAGGTCGCCGCGAAGGGCCAGGTATGAGCCCGGCCTTAGCAGGGCTCCCAGCTTCGCCCCGAGCGCGAGCGTGGCTGCTTCGTCAGGAAGAAAGACGTCGACTCGCTGCCGCTTCATCGGTTGCGGGCATGTGGCGCAAGCGCCGACCTCGGCATGCTGCGCCTCGCCAGGTCGAGGAAGTGTTTCAGGGCCGGCAGGTCGTCGCCCCCTCTCCAGGCGAGGTGAATCTCGGTTGTCGGACTGCGCTCGCGCAGCGCCCGGTACACCACTCCTGTGCGCTGCAGGTTCTTCAGCGATTCGGGAATGAGAGCGACACCCAGCTCGGCGGATACGAGGCTGACGATTGTCTGCATCTGGATCGCTTCCTGCTCTACGCGGGGACTGAAGCCTGCGCTCCGGCAGAAGCTGACAGTGGCATCGTAGAGCCCCGGCGCCATTCGCCGCGGAAACAGGATGAACGGTGAGTCCGCCAGTGCCGACAAGGCGATCTTTCCCGAGCGGGCGGCGAGCGGATGGCGCTGCGGCAGCGCGGCGATCAACGGCTCGCGCAATACGGGTACCGACTCGATTCCCGGTGCATTTACCGGCGGCAGCGCGAATCCGACGTCGATCCGGCCCTCGATCAGATCCTGGAGCTGAACGTCCGTGGTGGATTCGCGCAGCGTCAGGTTGACCAGCGGGAAACGCCGGCGGAACTCGCGCAGCACACTCGGCAGCACGTTGTAGTCGGCCACGCTGATGAAACCGACGGCCAGCTCGCCTATTTCTCCCCGGCTGGCGCGCCGCGCGGTCAGAACAGCCTGCTCGACCTGTGCGAGAATCCTGCGCGCTTCCTGCAGGAAGGCATTGCCGGCGTGGGTGAGAGCGACGTGTCGCTGGGTCCGGTTCAGCAGCATCACCCCGATCTCGTCCTCCAGCGCCCGTATCTGTATTGAAAGCGGCGGCTGCGACATGTGCAGTTTCTGCGCTGCGCGGCCGAAATGCAGCTCTTCCGCGACGGTGACGAAGTAGCGCAGGCGGCGCAGTTCCATTGATATGAATTCGCTATCAGAACGACTCGAACAATATATTAGACGCCCGGCGCGCGACCGTCCAAAATCGCCGGCTTCGAGCCCCACCGCGACCGGCGGATGCGAGGCTCCTGGGCGTCACCGTAACGGGGGAGACCATGGCAGAAAACTGGCGCAGTAAACTGATCACCGCGGGCATCGCGCGCTCGCCGAACCGGGCGATGCTTCGCGCCGTCGGCTTCAAGGACGGGGACTTCGACAAGCCGATCGTCGGCGTTGCCAACGGCCACTCGACCATGAACCCGTGCAACGCCGGCATCCAGCCGCTGGTGGATCGCGCCATCGCGGCGCTGGATGCGGCCGGCGCAAAGCCGCAGGTGTTCGGCGTTCCGACCGTCACCGATGGTATCGGCATGGGCACCGAAGGCATGAAGTATTCGCTGGTGTCGCGAGAGGTAATTGCCGACGCAATCGAGACCTCGGTCAATGGCCAGATGATGGACGGGGTGCTGGTAGTGGGGGGCTGCGACAAGAACATGCCGGGCGGCATGATGGCGATCGCCCGCATGAACGTGCCGGCTATCTATGTCTACGGCGGCACCATCAAGCCGGGAAACTGGAAAGGGCAGGCGCTGTCGATCGTCAGCCCGTTCGAGGCGGTGGGCAGTTTCGCCGCAGGCAAGCTGAGCAAGGAGGATTTTGACGGGATTGAGAAAAACGCCTGCCCTACCGTAGGCGCATGCGGGGGGATGTACACAGCCAACACGATGTCCTCGTCTTTCGAGGCGCTGGGAATGAGCCTCCTGGGGTCTTCGCAGATGGCGTCGCCTGACCGGGAGAAGGCCGATTCGGCAGCCGAGTCCGCCAGAGTGCTGGCAAACGCGATCAGGAAGAACATCCGTCCCCGGGACGTGATCACCCGGGAGTCCGTCGAGAACGCGATCTCGCTCGTCATGGCGACCGGCGGCTCGACCAACGCAGTGCTGCACTATCTTTCCATCGCCAACGCCGCCGGCGTGCACTGGACCATCGACGACTTCGAGCGGATCCGGCAGAAAGTACCCGTGCTGTGCGACTTGAAGCCTTCGGGGAAATACATGGCCACCGACTTTCATCGTGCGGGCGGAGTGCCGCAAGTGCTCAAGCTGTTGCTCCGACACGGCCTGCTGCACGGCGATTGCCTGACCATCACCGGCAGGACGCTCGCGCAGGAGCTCGAGCAGGTGCCAGACCAGCCACGCAGCGATCAGGACGTCATCCGACCCTGGCACAAGCCGGTGTACCCGCATGGTCACCTGGCGATACTGAAAGGCAATCTGTCGCCAGAGGGTTGTGTGGCCAAGATCACCGGCCTGAAGAATCCGTCCATAACCGGGCCCGCCAGGGTGTTCGACTCTGAGCCCGAGACGATGCAGGCGATCCTCGACAAGAAGATCAAGCCTGGCGACGTCGTGGTGATTCGTTACGAAGGCCCGAAAGGCGGGCCTGGGATGCAGGAGATGCTGGCGCCCACCGCAGCGCTCATCGGCCAGGGGCTGGGCGAATCGGTGGGGCTCATTACGGACGGTCGTTTCTCCGGCGGTACCTGGGGGATGGTTGTGGGCCACGTCGCGCCTGAGGCGTTCGCCGGCGGGTTGATCGCGCTGGTCAACGAGGGCGACTCGATCACGATCGACGCGCACGAACGGCTCATCCAGCTCAACGTGCCCGATGAGGAGCTGGCAAGGCGCCGCGCAGTCTGGAAGCAGCCCCGCCCGAAACACGACAAGGGGCTGCTCGCGAAGTACATCCGACTGGTATCCACTGCCTCCAAGGGCGCGATCACCGACGGCTTCGATTCCTGACGGTGCTGCGCGCTCCCCGCCGCCCGCCGCGCCCCGGTGGCTGAGGCCCGGCGGGGCTGTGGTTCAGGGCTGCGGGCCGCCCTTTCCCTCGTTCTGATGGCGCAGTCGGGCGAACTCGACGAACTCGGCCAGATACTTTTCTTGCAGCGCGTCCAGCACCGGATCCCCGGCGCCTTTGCGGGACAGTGCGGCCAGTTCAGACCCTTGCAACGCCACCGTGAGATGCGTGCTTATGCGCGCGCCGCCGGAGTCTCCGAAGACTCGCTCCAGGCGAGAGTCTTTGATCGTGCTGGCGATCCTGTCCGCGGGCAGGCCGTCGGCCACCATTTTGTCGATGTCGTCGATCCAGATCATTTTCCCAAGCGGCCTCCCCGGATTGGCCGGCACCCAGTCGGGCACCCCCACCGGACGAGAGAACGAGTGGTAAGCACCGAGATCGCCTGCATCCGCCATTCCATTGCCGCCGGCCTGCAGGGACGACAGGTCTACCGGCTGGGGATAGCAGGCGCTGCAGGCGCCGAGCGATTCTCCGAGTACCCAGTAGCGGGTCAGCCGGTCGACGTCATTGGCGAACGACTGCTGCAGCTCGTCCAGGACCGCGTCAGGCACGCCCAGTTGCGCCAGCCTCGCGAAGTCCGAGCCGCGCAGCGCGTAGGTTGTCTTGGATTCACGCAGCTTCGAAATCACCCGGTCGGGAGCGTTTCCCGCAGTACTGAGTTCGACGACCTCGGATATCGGCATCGGCGTTCGCGGCTGCAGTGACGCGCAAGCCGCCGCGAGGGCGCCGATCACTGTGAGCGCAAAGAACCGGACAGCAGGGCTGTTGATAGTCATGGCTCGCTCTCCTGTGGCTGATGGACGCTAAACGAGCAGGTTCAGTACGGGATGACAAGGTATGGCGCGGGCCACGGGCGGTAGTAGTAGCAGCCGAAACAGCCGCCCATCCAGAACCTGTCGTGGTGGTACATACGTTCCTGTAGACGGACGCTGTTGATGTAGGCCTGCTGCAGATGGTCGAGCACCGCCTCAGGAACCCCGTGTTCATGCATCCGGGCAAGCTGCGAACCGCTCAGTTCGTACACGGCGCGGGACTCCTTGAGCTGCTGGATGATCTCCTCGGCGGGGACTCCTTGCCGGCTCATCTCCACGATCTGCTCGAGCGTGGGGGGTGGGCGGCGCTGTACGGCTGCACAGCCCGAACCCAGCAGGGCAATCGTGATGAGGAGGAACGCTAGTCTGCGCATTGGCATAGGTGACGTCCCGTTCCGGTTGTCAGACGTCGATCTTGGGCGCGGGTTTCCGTGGCGCGGCATTTGATGCAGGTCAAGCGTCGCTCTCCGCGGGCCGCGTACAGTCCAGGCGGGTTCTTTTGCGAGGATGCGAATACATGCGCGCAGTTACCTTCATCGGCACTACCCTGCTGGCACTGGCGCCGGCGGTGCTCGACGCGGCGCAGGACAGGGCGCGGACTCTGCACGACACCTACTGCCTGGCTTGCCACGGGACGCAGACCTACACTCGCGCCGATCGGATCGTCACGGACTACGGCGGCTTGCGTACTGAGGTTGACCGCTGGCAGAGGAACATGTCGCTGAACTGGAGCCGGGCCGACATAGATATAGTCACCGCCCATCTCGCCGAGCGCTACTACAAGCTGGCGTGCCCGGCTCCCTGCTAGCATTCTTCAGGCAGGAATGTCGGGGACGAGCTGGCGCTCAAGCAGCGTGATCTGGTCCTTGAGCAACAGTTTGCGACGCTTCAGACGCCGGATCTGCAGTTCGTCCTGGGTGTGATCCTCGGAAAGCCGCGCAATCACCTCGTCGAGGTCGCGGTGCTCGACTTTGAGCGCCTCGATCTTGCGCCGGATGAGCACTGCCTCTTCCTCGGTGAGCTCGACCATCTCCATCTCTCCTCCTAAGACTCAGTTGCCCGTTTCTAGTATAGGCCGAACGCAGGCCGGTCAGTACCGGTTGTATATCTCCAACGCCTTGAGCATTGATTTTTCGCGCTGAATGATCGGAATCATCTTGGCTTCCTTGTCGTCATACTGCTTCAGCAACTCGACCACCTTCTCCGCCGCGGCCTGCGGTACTACTACCACGCCATCAAGATCGCCGACGATATAGTCGCCGGGGTGCACCATCACCTCCGCGCACTTGACCGGAACCTGCTTGGCGACGCCGACCAGCCGGCCAACTGAGGTGGCAGGGCTGATACCCCGGGAGAACACCGGGTAGCCGATTCTGCGGATCTCGGCGACGTCACGCACCGCGCCGTCTATGACCGTGGCTTCGAGGCCGCGAACCTTCGCGGTTGTGGCCATGAGGTTGCCGCTCCCGGCGATCTCGGGCGCACCTTCGAGCACATAGACCAGCACGCTGCCCGGTGGCGCCTCATCGAGTATCTGCAGCGCGTAATTGGGATACTTGCGATCGTCGGTCCTGAGCACCGGACGCAGCAAGGCTGTCCATGCCCGGCCGACGACCTTGGAATCGAGAATAGGCTTCATGTCCGCGCTCATCCAGCCGCGCGCACCGGTTGCCTCCTCGACCGCGTCGGCGACGTTGCCGGTGCTGTTCTCCGGCCGTCGTAGCGCAGCAATGATTTCCTCCGGCGGCAGGGCGGCTGCGGCAGGCGGGATCAGCGCAGCGGCCGCCGCCAGCAGGAACAGGCGTAATAGCATTGGGCTCTCTCCCGAAGTTTGTTGGTACGATGCCGCCCCATATTACCCTGTGAATCGCGCGGCAAGACATGGCACTGAGCACGCGGCCTGAAGGGATCTACCCGATGTTGTATGCGTACTTCACTGCCGACGGCACGCTGGACCGCGCCGCCATGCGCCGCCAGGTCGAGGCCTGCGTGCGCAACCGGGTGCACGGAGTTGCGCTTCTGGGTCTCGCGACCGAAGTCGCAAAACTCTCCGGCTCCGAGCGCCACCGGCTGGTTGAGTGGGTGGCCGAGGATCTCGCTGGAAGGCTGCCGCTCGCGGTTACCGTGGCAGGCGATGGTGTCCCCGGGCAGGTCGAGTTTGCGCGCCACGCCAGGGCCTGTGGCGCAAGCTGGGTTATCCTTCAGCCGCCGCGCATTCCGGGTGCGGGCGATCCGCAACTGGTTCCGTTCTTCGGCGCGGTGATGGAACGGCTCGACCTGACGGTAGCTGTTCAGAACGCCCCCGAATACATCGGCATCGGCCTGACCCTCGAAGGGATCGCGCAGCTCGCGCGTGCCCATGCCAACTTTACCGTGCTCAAGGGCGAGGGCCCGGCGCTGCTCGTCAGACGGATAATCGAAGAGACCGGAGGGAAGCTCGCGGTATTCAACGGGCGCGCCGGGCTCGAGCTCACCGACAATCTGCGAGCCGGCTGCGCGGGAGTAATACCCGGGGTGGACTTTATGGACCGCCAAGCGCGGGTGTTCGACCTGATGCGCGCGGGAGGCGAGAGCGAGGCGGAGGCCGCCTACCGCGAGATCCTTCCGGGCGTCGTTTTCGTCATGCAGTCAATCGATCATCTGGTGTGCTACGGCAAGCGCCTTGCCGCGTTGCGCCTGGGCCTGGGCAGGGTTCATGACCGTCCTCCGGCACTGATCCCGGAGACCTTTGGCCTGGATTGCGTGCACAGATACGCGGCGCAACTCGGGGCCCTTTCCTGAGCGAGCACAGAGCCGAAAAACGAAAACGCCCGGGAAATATTCCCGAGCGTTTCTGTCACGCGCGCAGTTCAGCGCGGTCGCGGTCTGAGCCCTGGCTTTGCCACGGTTTTCTTGTTCTTGCCCTTGGGGCGAGTCTTGCCGTGCGTTCCGGCCCAGATCTTGCCGCGACGAGTGCGGCGGTCTCCACTACCCATGGCTCTGAATCCTCCTGGTTTCGTGCGCAACGTGGCACGCGCCGGATTGTAGCGGATCAGTTCTGCGGATCGACGATCTTCGTGAGCGTGACCTCCGGCAGATACTGGTCGCGCAGGCGACGACCTCTTATCCTCTCCCGGGTTACCACATAGCGATCCGACTTCGGTCGCAGCAGGGCGTCTACGTAATCTGCTGCATTCATGATTTCGTCTAGGACCTTCTGCTGCGGGTCGCGCGCATCCATGCAGGAACTCCTGGCTCAGAATTGCGGGTCGCGTGAGAGCGACGTCTTGGCACCGTCAGGGTGCCGGTTCCGACCGACGTACGGGCGAAGCCGCGCTTTCTATAGCACGCGACGCTTTCGCCGATCCACCGCAGAACGACAAGAGTTACGCAATGTAACGTGTAAGCATCCACTTGACGCCGCCGGACGACGCTGACTGCATGGCGGGTGCGGACTCGACCTGCATTGCCGATCAGTGCTTTACCACAGGATTCTGCAGCCTGAAAGTGCCGGCGCCCTGCTCTTGAATGCCGCTGGCATCGGCGCCGCCGACGGTCAGTGCACAGCCAGCACGGCTTTCTCTGTGGCGGTGCCGCCCTGATCGTCGGTCCAGGTAAATACCAGTTCCGCGGTCATCGTCGCTACGACGTAGAAGACGAAATAGGGATTGGTGGAAACCGCAGGGTGAAGGCGTACGCGGAAGACCTCGCTTCCGCCGTAGGTGCAGGTAAACGACTCCACGATATGGCGCGGAATAGTGCGGCCCATGTTGTCGACACGAAACCCCGATTCCATCGGGTGTTCGACCATGGCCCGGATCTCGACGATCTCGCCCTTGGCCGCTCGCTCAGGGACTCGCACGCGGCCTCTTCCCAGCCGGCTCATCCGCAGCTCGAGACGGTCACTTCGATTTCTCTCGCCGCCGACCACACACTATCGTCGGAGAGCACCGCAACCGCCGTGACCCACTGCGAAGTCGACAGACGCACGCGGGACGCCACCTGCGCCCGTCCGTTGTGGGGGCCGATGTGGACTTCGAGAATGCGCGGCAGTGGATTCTTTTCCGCGAAGAGATAGATGCTCTTAACGTGGTCGCGCTCTGTCATCGGGCTTTCCACGCTGATCGTGACCGGCACGACGTTGCCGCTTTCCGCCAGTTTGGGCAGCTCGAGGCGCACCTTGCCGGGCCGGATTGGACGCTGGCCGAAAGTTTCGCGCAGCGCGAGCTCCAGGTGCTCGCGCGCCGGCTCTGCCGGCCGCGCGAGCGCAACGCATGCGCCGGCGGCAATGGCGCGAAGAACGCGCCGCCGCCCCGCTTGCGGCGGCGGCGCCGGGTGGGTGGTGACAGCGGTCATCAGACTGCTGCCGACACGGGAAGGCTCTTCAGGTCGCGTAGGTGAACCCGTGATGGCGCAGAGGCAGCGAGCGGACGCGCTTGCCGGTGGCTGCGAACAGCGCGTTGCACAGTGCCGGAATCACGGCGCCGATCGGCGGCTCGCCCACCCCGCCCCAGAAGCCGCCCGAAGGAACGAGAATGGTCTCGATCTTTGGTGGTACTTCCGCAAGGCGCAGCACCGGATAGTCCGAGAAATTGCTCTGCTCGACCCGGCCATCCTTGATGGTGATCTCCTCGTGCATCGCGGAGCTCAGTCCCCAGATCACCCCGCCCTGGACCTGCGCGACAACTGCATCTCGATGGCAGATATACCCGCAGTCGATCGCGACGATCACCCGCTGCACGTCGATGGTGTTGTCGCCCTTCATGGCGATTTCTACCACCGAAGCGGTGAAGCTGCCGTAGGAATCGACAACCGCGATGCCCCGATGCACGCCCCTTGCCGGCTTCTGCGCCCAGTTGGCCGCCTTGGCTACCGCGTCGAGCACGCCGAGGTCTTTCTTGCCCTGCAGCAGCGGGCGGCGGAACTGGTACGGGTCCTTGCCTGCCGCCAGCGCCAGCTCGTCGATGAAGCACTCGCGGGCGAGCGGATTGTTGGTGTGCGCCACTGCCCGCCAGAAACCCGGTGGAACGTGGGTGTTGCGCATCGCGTACTCGTTGGTGAAATTGGGCACTGCGTAGGGGTTGTCGGCGAAGCAGCGGGTGTTGATCGGATCGACTCCGTCCTTGATCATCGTCGGCCGCACTGTGACGATGATCGACTGGTCCGCCTGCCGCGCGTGCCATCCGACCCAGTTGCCCTGCGCATCCAGCGCGCCGCGCAGCTTGATGATGCCCACCGGGCGATAGCGGCCCTGGCGCATGTCCTCCTCGCGCGACCATTGCAGGCACACCGGTATGCCGGGCATGGCCATCGCGATCTTGACCGCCTGCTTGGTGTACTCCTGGTGCGGCCCGCGCCGGCCGAATCCCCCGCCGGCGTGCATCTTGTGCACATAGACGTTTTCCAGCGGCACCCCGGCGGTTTCCGAGGCCGCGGCAATGGTGGCCTCGCCGTTCTGGGTGCCGACCCAGACATCGAGCCTGTCATCCTTGTACAGGGCGGTGGCTGTCTGCGGCTCCATGGTCGCGTGGTTGAGGTACGGGGTGTAGTACTCCGCCTCGATCACCTTCTGGGCGCCGGCAAAGGCGCTCTGCACGTCCCCGTCCTTGCGCGCGACCGGGACGTCATTGGCATCGATTCCGGTCCGCAGGAACTGCATGATCGACTCGCTGGACACGTTGCCGTTGTCTCCAACGTTCCACTCCACCGGCATCGCCTTGAGCGCGTTGTTCGCGCGCCACCAGTTGTCGGCCACCACGGCCACCCAGTCCTCGCCCGCCACGACACGCTTCACCCCGCGCATCGCGCTCACCTTGGACGGGTCGTGGCTCTTCAGCTTGCCGCCGAATACGGGGCACTGCACCACCGAAGCGTGCACCAGGCCGGGCAGACGCACGTCAGCCGTGTAGATCTGCTTGCCGGTGGTCTTGTCGGGAATGTCGAAGCGTGCCGGCGAAGTGCCGATCAGTTTCCAGTCCTTCGGGTCCTTCAGTTTCGGGTCGGCCGGAACCTCCAGCTTCGAGGCGGCCGCGGCCACCTTGCCGAACGTCGTGCGCTTGCCGGATGGATGGCTGATGACGCTGTTTGCCACCTTGCACTCCGCTGCAGCCACGCCCCACTGCTGCGCGGCGGCGGCGACCAGCATTTCGCGCGCGGCCGCACCGGCCTTGCGCACGTACTCCTGCGAATCGCGGATGCCGCGGCTGCCGCCGGTGGACATGTCCTTGAAGATGCGGTTGCGGCGCACGTGTTCGTTCACGTCGGCGTACTCGGGCTGCACCTTGCTCCAGTCGCATTCCAGTTCCTCGGCGACCAGCTGTGCCAGGCCGGTAAACGTCCCCTGTCCCAGCTCGGAGCGGGCGATGCGGATGACGACCGTATCGTCGGGTTGGATCACGATCCAGTGCGTGACTTCCGGCGCCTGGGCGCCGTCGGCTGCCAGCACCGTCGCCGGCAGCTTGAAGCCGATCACGAGGGCGCCGGTCGTTGCCGCGGTCCTGACCAGGAAATCGCGGCGGGTCTGTTCGAAAGATTGGGCGGTCATGGCGGTCTCCTTAACCCGACTTGGCGGCTAGATGCACGGCTTCGCGCACGCGCGCGTAGGTCCCGCAGCGGCAGATGTTGGTGATCGCTGCGTGGATATCGGCGTCGGTGGGTTTCTTCTTTTCCCTGAGCAGCGCGGCCGCCGCCATGACCATGCCGCTCTGGCAGTAACCACACTGGGGTACCTGCAGCTGCACCCAGGCCTTCTGCACGGGATGCGAGCCGTCCTTCGACAGGCCTTCGATGGTGGTGACCTTCTTTCCGGCAACTGCCGACACCGGCATGACGCACGCGCGCACCGGTTGTCCGTCCAAATGAACGGTACAGGCGCCGCACATGGCGATGCCACACCCGAATTTCGTTCCCGTCAGACCCAGCTCGTCACGCAGTACCCACAGCAGTGGCATTTCGGGCTCGACCTCGACGCTTACCTGCTTGCCGTTTACATTGAAAGTTGTCATGGGGCCTCCAAAGGGTGGGGCTGGAAACGATCAGCTACTTTGCCGGACCAGGCATCCTGGGCGGTCAGGTTGTTGACTGTACATGGAACAAGAAAGTGCCGCTGTCCGCAATAGTCTGCGGCCAGCGGCTCGCTGTGTCGACCGTGAGGCAGCGACGATTGGCCCGAGTTCCCGAAGCCGAAGGCCGGCCCGGCGGCCTCAGGAGGTCCTGCGGTATTGCCGGTAATAGGTGATGACCCGCGGCACGTAGGTCATCGTTTCGGAGTAGGGCGGAATGCGCATCCCGGCCCGCAGCACCGCGTTCTCGCCGGCGTTGTAGGCAGCCAGGACCAGTTGCAGGTCGTTGTCGAAAAGGTCCATCAGGTCGCGAAGATACCGTGCACCGGCGTGGATGTTCTGGGCAGGATCGAGCAGGTTCCGAGCTCCGTAGCGGCGGGCGGTCTCGGGCATTAACTGCATCAGGCCGGTCGCTCCTTTGTGGGAGCGCGCGAAGGGGTTGTATCCCGACTCGGCGGAGATCACCGCATGCAGCAGGGCGGGATCAAGGCGGTTTGCCTTGGCGGCAGCGCGGATGTGTTTGGCGTACCGTTGCCGGTCTTTCGGGCCGTAGTAGCGGACTTCGGAGGCCAGCGTCTCACCTACCGGGTCGATCGTGCTGACGATCTTGCGGTAGACCCTGAACCGGCTGTCCGGCGGGACGTTCGTGTAGTGCACATGTCCGTCCTGGTCCACATAGCGATAAATATCAGCCAGCGCCGGTACCGACAGGAAACCGGCAAAGGCGACAAACCACGGCAAAGCGGCGCGCATCCAGGTGAGATTAGTGCCAATCGGGTGGCTACGACCTGCACCGAAGCAAGCTTCAAGCCTGTTTATTCAAGGGTTTTCCGCCCAGCGCCGGCGCCGGAACCAGCACCGTAGCCAGAGCCAGAATCACCAGGACCAGGGCGGCATACTCCTGCCACTTCGGCTGCTCGCCCAGCACCAGCATCCCGCTGAACACGCCGACCACTGGAATCATCATCGTGGAAAGCGACGCCACGCCGGCAGGCGCGCTGATCGCGATCTTGAACCAGGCCCAGTGGCAGAAAATGAATGCCACCAGCATGTTGTAGAGCAGGCCGACCGCCGGCCTGAGGGCGATCGGCTGCCAGGCGCCCCAGTCGATGATCAGCGCTCCGAGCACGACCGGCAGTCCGCCGATCGCCAGCTGCCAGGCAACGAACGAAGTCGTCGGCAGGCCGATCGGGAAGCGCTTCACCAGGATCGTACCGATCGCCCAGGAAATCGCCGCGCCCAGTACCAGGAGCGCGCCGACCGGCGCCGCGCGCAAAGTTGCCAGTTCGGTCCCGAGCAGCAGCGCCAGTCCGGCCATGCCGAGCGCCACGCCGGCGATTCGTCGCACCGTCAACTTTTCGTCGAGCAGGAACACGGACAGCAGCACCGTCCAGAGCGGCATGGTGTAGGCCAGGATCGCCGAGCGTCCGGAAGGCAGGAACGTGAGCCCATAGCCGATGAGGACGTTCCACAAGGTGATGTTGAAGAAGGAACTCGCTGCCAGGCGTGCCAACTGACCTTCCGGTATGCGCAACCCGAGGCCGCCCGCCCGGGCGATCATGAACAGCCCGATCGCACCTGTCACGACGCAGGATCCGCGAAAGGACCACACCGGGATGCCCTCCAGTGCGAGCTTCATCATCGGCCAGTTCAAGCCCCAGCACAGCGTCAGCAACGCAAGCAGCGCCCACATCGAACGTGGCAGGGTGGTCATCGGGCGGCGACTCGAGGGCGCAGGCAGGCCGGAAGGCGCGAAGCTTAGCATCCGCCTCAACGCCCCGTTAACGCGCCTTCGCGGCCGGATTCTCCGGCGACGTTCAGCTCGGGCCTGGCGCCGGGTGCGTGCTAGGATTCTGTGCCATGCGAGCGATCGACATCGTCCGCTTCCTGGTCTTCTGGGGCGTTAACGCACTGTCATTGTGGGTGGCCGACGAGCTGTTCGACGGTATCGTCTTCGACACCGTACGATCGCTGTTGGTCGCCGGCCTTTTGCTCGGACTGGTCAACACCTTTCTCAGGCCGGTACTGGTGCTGCTGACGCTGCCCTTGTCGCTGGTGACGCTCGGCGTGTTCGTGCTGGTAGTAAACGCGTCGATGCTCCTTTTCGTCGCGTGGATGGTGCCCGGCCTGGCGGTCTCCGGTTTCTCGTCCGGACTGTTCGTCGCTCTTTTCGTTTCGGTGTTCAGTTTCGTCGTCAACGCGTTCATCGGTTACCGCAGACTCAGGCGGGTCGAATGATTTCCGGCGCCGCCCCGGCGCAGGACAGACTGCTTACCCGTGTCGCGCTGAGAGTGTTCCTGCCGTTCGCCGCAGGATACTTTCTCTCCTACCTCTTTCGAAGCATAAACGCGATCATCTCCCCCGATCTGGTCGCCGAGTTCGGCCTCTCGGCAGCCGATCTCGGGCTTCTGACCGCGGTCTACTTTCTGGCATTCGCCGCATTCCAGATCCCGGTCGGGTTGCTGCTCGACCGCTTCGGCCCGCGGCGCACAAATGCCACATTGCTGCTGATCGCGGGCGCCGGCGCACTGGTGTTCGCCTCGGCCGATGGGCTCGGCGGGCTGATGCTCGGGCGGGCGCTGATCGGCCTCGGCGTGGCCGCCGGGCTGATGTCCAGCATAAAAGTGTTCACCCTCTGGTTTCCGCTGCCGCGGCTGGCTGCAATGAACGGCTGGATTCTTTTTGCCGGAGGCCTTGGCGCACTGAGTGCAACCGCGCCCGTTGAGGAGCTGCTGCACATCGTCGACTGGCGCGGGGTGTTCCACCTCGCTGGTATCGCGACGTTCGCCTCGGCCGTGGCGGTGTTCCTCATCGTGCCGGAACGCGAAACCGCGGGTCGCCACGAACGGCTGTCGCAGCAGCTGGCTGGCGTAGTCCAGGTGTTCGGGTCACCGGTGTTCTGGCGGCTTGCGGCCGCATCGACGCTGTTCCAGTCGGTCAATCTGGCGGTGCAGACCTTGTGGGCGGGACCATGGCTGTCCGACGTCGCCGGCCTGGATCGCCGAGCGATCGCCTTGCACCTTCTTGCGCTTGCAGCTGCGACGATGGTCGGGTTTCTGTTCTGGGGAACCATGGCGGAGCGGCTTGCCAAGCGGGGCGTTTCGACGATGACGGTCTTCCTGGCAGGCGCGGCGGCTTTCCTGGTCGTGCAGGTGTTTCTTGTGCTGGGCCTGACTGCCGGCTCGATCGCGATATGGCTTGCGTGGGGATTCTTCGGTACCTCCGGCAGCCTGGCATTCGCGATCCTTTCGCAGTCGTTTCCGATGGCGTTAACCGGTCGCGCCAATACTGCGTTGAACCTGCTTGTGTTCCTGACAGCGTTTGTATCGCAGTGGATATTCGGCGTGGTGGTCAACTTCTGGCCTCGAAGCGGTGGTGGCTACCGCCCCGAAGGTTTCAGCGTCGCCTTCGGCCTGTTCTTCTTGTTGCAGTTGTTCGCCCTTGCGTGGATGGTCACGCAACGCGGCCGCAGGCGCAGCGGAACGAGGAAGGCTGCATGACGACTGGCTGATTGCGCGCCCGGCGTTCAGCAAAAAACGTCCCGCGGTTGTGACTTCAGGATGAAAAGAGGTACAATTACGATTGTTCACTCGGTCGTTGAGGCATATCGACCGATCACACGGCGCGATCATGTCAAGTCCGCCGATTTCACCGCGCGCTGAAACTTCGCATCCGTCTCCCGCCGTAGCTGCCCGATTTCAGCAACAACCGGGAGAGGACGCAGCGTTGGCAGATGCGCATGCGCCGACGTCGCCTCGCAGCATGGGTGGCGCCTCGAGGCCTGACCTGGGTGCAGTTGCAGGCGGGCAGATTTCCGCGGACAGCGGAAATGAACAACCGGAAAACAAAACGCGATGAAGACCTCTGTCAGGAAAGCCGGAGGGTCGCGGCTCATTACTGACCACGACATCTATCTTCTCCGGGAAGGCACGAACTACAAGCTCTACGAGAAGCTCGGCGCTCATCCGCTCAAGCGCGGCAGTGCCGTGGGCGTGCATTTCGCCGTCTGGGCGCCGAACGCGCGCGCCGTATCCGTTACCGGCGACTTCAACGGCTGGGACAAGGATTCACATCACCTGAGCGCGCGCAGCGACAATTCCGGCGTATGGGAGGGATTCGTGCCGGAGGTCGCAAAGGGCGCCGCCTACAAGTACTTTATCCGCTCGACCCAGGGCGGCTACGAGGTGGAGAAAGCCGATCCGCTCGCAATCCGGTCAGAAGAGCCGCCAAAGACCGCTTCCGTTGTCTGGGACCTCGATTACCTGTGGTCCGACGACGCCTGGATGAAAACTCGCAGGCGCGCCAACGCGCTCGATGCGCCGATGTCGATATACGAGGTTCATCTCGGGTCGTGGCGCCGCGTGCCGGAAGAGGCAAACCGCTTCCTTACCTATCGCGAGCTTGCGCACCAGCTTGCAGACTACGTGGTCGAGATGGGGTTCACCCATGTCGAGCTGCTGCCGGTCACGGAGCACCCGTTCTACGGATCCTGGGGCTACCAGACAACGGGTTACTTCTCGCCGACCGCGCGCTACGGCAGCCCGCAGGACTTCATGTACTTGGTGGATCACCTGCATCAGAACGGCATCGGTGTGATCCTGGACTGGGTGCCTTCGCATTTCCCGAGCGACGGTCACGGGTTGTCGTATTTCGACGGCACCTATTTGTACGAGCACGCCGATCCGAAACTGGGCTATCACCCCGAGTGGAACAGCTACATCTTCAACTACAGTCGGCACGAGGTGCGCGCCTTTTTGATGTCCAGCGCGCTTTTCTGGCTGGAGAAGTACCACATCGACGCATTACGGGTGGACGCGGTGGCGTCGATGCTCTACCTGGACTACGCGCGCAAGGCGGGAGAGTGGATTCCGAACGAATTCGGTGGCAAGGAAAATCTGCATGCCATCAGTCTGATGCGGACTCTGAACGAAGCCGTATACCGGGAGCACCCGGACACCCAGACGATGGCTGAGGAATCCACTGCCTGGCCGATGGTTTCGCGCCCGACCTATGCCGGCGGACTCGGCTTCGGCATGAAGTGGAACATGGGGTGGATGCACGACACACTGGCCTATTTCCAGAACGACCCGGTGTTCCGCAAGTATCACCACGACCAGCTTACGTTCAGTATCTGGTATGCATTCAACGAGAACTTCGTGCTGCCGCTGTCGCACGACGAAGTGGTGCATGGCAAAGGCTCGCTGATCGGCAAGATGCCCGGCGACGACTGGCAGAAGTTCGCCAGCCTGCGGGCCCTCTTCGGCTACATGTGGGCTCACCCGGGAAAGAAACTGCTGTTCATGGGTGGAGAATTCGGTCAGCGGCGCGAGTGGGGGCACGACTCCAGCCTGGAATGGCACCTGCTCGAATACCCGAATCATCGCGGGGTGAGCAACTGGGTGCGCGACCTGAACCGCGCCTACCGTGCCGAGCCGGCCCTTTGGAGCCGGGATTTTTCCAACGAGGGCTTCCAGTGGGTCGACACCCACAACTGGGAGCAAAGCTGTGTCTCGTTTCTGCGCAAGTCGCCCGAAGACGGTGAAATCCTGGTGGTGTGCAACTTCACCCCGATCCCGAGGCGCAACTACTACGTGGGCGTGCCCCGCGGCGGCTACTGGCGCGAGGTCCTGAACAGCGACTCCCCGGACTACGGCGGCAGCGGCATGGGCAACTTTGGCGGTGTCGATTCCGCTCCGGTACCGGCGCACGGTCAGTTTCATTCGATCGTTCTGACGATGCCGCCCCTTTCGGTGCTGTATCTGAAGGGACCCCAGGGAGGCGAAGGTGTCTGATCCGGCGAACGAGGCCGAAGAGGGGCGCAAGCGCGCTGTCATCGAGGCGGTCGAACCGCAGGTGGATGGCGGCCGTTTTGCTATCAAGCGTTGCGTCGGTGAAACGGTCACCGTCGAAGCCGATGTGTTCTGCGACGGTCACGACCGGGTGCGCGCCCTGTTGCGCTATCGCCACCAGTCGGAACGAGGCTGGCGTGAAGTGGTGATGCGCCCGTCGGGCAACGACCGCTTCCGGGGCGTGTTTCGGGTGGAGCGCCTCGGAAACTATCTGTATACCGTGAGCGCCTGGACCGATCCGTTCCTTTCCTGGCGGCACGACCTGGAGCGGCGAAGGGATAGCGACGATATCGCGGTGGCGATGGAAGTCGGCGCCGTCATTCTCGAAGCATGCGCTTCGCGGGCCGGGGGATCGGACCGCGCGCTGCTCATTGACGCGGCCAAGGCGCTTCGTTCCGACAGGTCGCTGGAGGAGCGGCGCGCCACGGCGCTCGACGAAACACTGGCGGAACTTGCTTCCCGATATCCCGATCCCGCGATTCTCTGCCACTTTCCAAGGGAACTGTGCGCGGCCGTCGACCCCGAGCTGGCACGGTTCGGCGCCTGGTACGAGATGTTTCCGCGCTCAGCCGGCGACGGCGAGCGGCATGGCACCTTTGCCGACGTCGAGAAGCGGCTTTCGTATGTTGCCGCAATGGGGTTCGATGTTCTGTATTTTCCTCCGATCCACCCGGTCGGACGCATCAAGCGCAAAGGCCCCAACAACACGCTCGATCCAGGGCCGGACGACGTCGGCAGCCCGTGGGCGATCGGGGCGAAGGAGGGGGGGCACAAGGCGATCCTGCCCGCGCTTGGCGGGCTGGAGGATTTCCGGCGGCTGGTCAAGGCCGCGCGCGCAAAGGGACTGGAAGTGGCGCTCGACATCGCCCTGCAATGCGCGCCCGATCATCCCTATGTGACAGAACATCCCGAATGGTTCCGACACAGGCCCGACGGCAGCATCCAGTACGCCGAGAACCCGCCGAAGAAATACCAGGATATCTATCCGTTCGATTTCGAGTGCGAGGACTGGCGTGCGCTCTGGGAGGAGCTGAAGAGCATCTTCACCTTCTGGGTCGAGCAGGGCGTGAAGGTGTTTCGCGTCGACAACCCGCACACCAAGCCGTTCTCGTTCTGGGAGTGGGCGATCGGCGAGATCAAGCGTGATCATCCGGAGGTCATATTTCTCTCGGAAGCCTTCACCCGTCCCAAGGTGATGCACCGTCTGGCAAAGGCCGGGTTTACCCAGTCGTATACCTACTTCCCCTGGCGCAACACCAAGCACGAGCTCACCCGGTACTACGCGGAGCTTGCCCACGGTCCGGAACGACAGTACTTCCGTCCCAACGCCTGGCCGAATACCCCTGACATCCTCACCGAGTACCTCCAGTTCGGCGAACGCCCGGCGTTCGCCATCCGCCTGGTGTTGGCCGCCACTTTGTCGGCGAGCTACGGCATCTACGGTCCGGCATTCGAATTGTGCGAGAACACTCCGCGTGAGCCGGGTTCGGAGGAGTATCTCGACTCGGAGAAGTATCAGATCCGCAAGTGGGATCTCAAGCGCAGCGACAGCCTTCGAGAATTCATCGCGCGAGTGAACAAAGTCCGGCGGGAGAACGTCGCCCTGCAATACGACTGGAACCTGCAGTTCTTCAGCACCGACAACGACACGATCATGTGCTATGGGAAGGCCAGCCCGGACAATACCAGCGTGGTGATCGTGGTGGTCAATCTCGATCCGCATAACCCTCAGTCCGGCTGGGTGGGCATTCCGGTCGACGAGCTGGGCGTCGAACAGGGCCGCCCCTACCAGATGCACGACCTGCTCACCGGGGCACGCTACCTCTGGAATGGGTCGCGCAACTTCGTTCGCCTGGATCCGCAGAGCGCGCCGGCGCATATCTTCCGCCTCCGGCGGCGGGTGCGCACCGAGCATGACTTCGACTATTTCCTGTGAGGACAGACTGAAAATGGACGTGGTGACCCGGGCCAGCGCTGCGGTTCCGGCGCAGACAGAACTGCAGCGGGACGACCCGTTGTGGTTCAAGGACGCGATCATCTATCAGCTGCACATCAAGGCGTTCTACGACTCGAATAACGACGGCATCGGCGACATCCGGGGGCTGACCGAGAAGCTGGACTACGTGCAGGAGCTTGGCGTCAACACGATCTGGCTGCTTCCCTTCTATCCCTCGCCGATGAGGGATGACGGCTACGATATCGCGGACTACCAGAACGTCCATCCGCAATACGGCGCCCGTAACGACATCCGCAATCTGGTACGCGAGGCACACGAGCGCGGCATCAGAGTAATCACCGAACTGGTGATCAACCATACGTCGGACCAGCATCCCTGGTTCCAGGCCGCGCGCCGCGCCCCCCCGGGGTCCTCGAAACGCGACTTCTACGTCTGGAGTGACGACCCCAAGCGCTACGGCGGCACCCGCATCATCTTTACAGACACGGAGACCTCAAACTGGGCATGGGACGATGTCGCAAAGGCGTACTACTGGCACCGGTTTTTCAGTCATCAGCCGGATCTGAACTTCGACAACCCGCACGTGCTCAAGGCGGTGGTGCGGGCAATGCGCTTCTGGCTGGATATGGGAGTGGACGGATTGCGCCTGGACGCAATCCCGTATCTGTGCGAGCGTGAGGGCACCAACAACGAGAATCTCCCCGAGACGCATGCGGTGATCAGGGAGATACGCAAGGTGATCGACGCCCACTACGGGGATCGGATGCTGTTGGCCGAGGCCAATCAGTGGCCCGAAGACGTGCGCGAGTACTTCGGAGACGGTAACGAATGCCACATGGCGTTTCACTTTCCCCTGATGCCCCGGATCTACATGGCGATCGCGCAGCAGGACCGCCATCCGATCGTGGAAATAATGCAGCAGACGCCGGAAATTCCGGAATCCTGTCAGTGGGCGATCTTCCTGAGAAATCACGACGAGCTGACGCTCGAGATGGTGACCAGCAGGGAGCGTGACTATATGTACCGGACTTACGCCGCCGATCCGCGGGCGCGAATCAACCTTGGCATCCGCCGCCGGCTTGCCCCGCTCATGGAGAACGACCTGGATCGCATCAAGCTCATGAACAGCCTGCTGCTGTCGATGCAGGGGTCGCCGATACTGTATTACGGCGACGAGATCGGCATGGGCGACAACATATTTCTCGGCGACCGCAACGGCGTGCGCACGCCGATGCAGTGGAGTCCGGACCGCAATGCCGGATTCTCGCGCGCCGATCCGCAGCGGCTGTACCTGCCGCCGATAATGGATCCGATCTACGGCTTCGAAGCGGTGAACGTCGAAGCACAGACACGCGAGCCGTCATCACTGCTGAACTGGATGCGGCGGCTGCTCGCGGTGCGCAAGACCAGCCAGGTTTTCGGCCGAGGGCGGCTCACCTTCCTTCGGCCGGGCAATCGCAAGGTGCTGGCCTATCTGCGCGAGCTGGGAGAGGAGGCGGTGCTGTGCGTGGCCAACCTGTCGCGTTCGGCGCAGCCGGTCGAGCTGGATCTCGCGCGCTACCGCGGACGCGTTCCGGTCGAGCTGATGGGGCGGACAGCATTCCCGCCGGTGGGCGATCTGCCGTACCTGCTCACCTTGCCGGCGTACAACTTTTACTGGTTCCGCCTGGCTGCGGACGCCGAGATGCCGCGCTGGCACGAGGACTACCTGGCGCGGGACGATCTGCCGGTACTGGTGCTGTTCGACGGCTGGAACAGCTTCTTCCGAGATCACGTGGTGCCGTGGCGCATCGGTATGGCGCGGAAGGTGCGCGCGCAGCTCGAAAACGAGGTGCTGCCGCGCTACATCGAATTGCAGCGCTGGTATGCAGCCAAAGGAGAAAGGATCAGGAGCGCAGAGATTGCCGATTACGCCCTGCTCAGAAGTGCGAGCCACGGCTGGCTGATCTCGCTGCTGAACGTCACCGGCGACAAAGCAGAGGCCGTGTACCTGATGCCCATGGCGCTGGCTTGGGAGGATTCCGAAGAAGAGCGGGTGCGCGCCTTGTCGGCCACGACGATCGCCAAGGCGCGGCAGCAGGCGAACATCGGCGTGCTTGGAGACGCGTTCGCCGACGAGTCTTTCTGCCGGGCGGTGGTCGAAGCGGTCGGTGCCGGGATAACGCTCGCCACAGCGCACGGCAAGCTTCATTTCAATCCGACGCGCGCGTTTCGGGAGATTGCCGGCGAGCAAGCAGGGCAATTGCCCCTCAGGCAGTCGCGCGCCCAGAGCAGCAATACCACCGTCGGTCTCGGCGATCGGCTGTTCATCAAGGGCTACCGCAACGTTCACCCGGGGGTCAATCCCGAGCTCGAGGTTGGCCGGTTCCTGACGGAGATCGCGCGTTTCCCGAATTGCGTGCCGGTGGCAGGCGCGCTGGAGTACACCTCGGCCAACAGCACACCGATGACGCTGGCGCTGTTGCAGGCATACGTGCCGAACCAGGGCGACGGCTGGGCGCACGCGCTCGATTATCTCGAACGCTTCTTCGAAGAGCAGCGCCTAGCCACCGAAAGGACGCATGCCGATATCCACGGCGGGTACCTGGAGTTGATGCGCACTCTCGGGCAGCGCACGGCGCAGCTGCACCTGGCGCTGGCGACGCGAAGCGGCGATCCGGCGTTCGAGCCCGATGCCATCACCCGTCGTGACCTGACCGACTGGGCCAAACGCACCCGTGACGAGGCGGGCACAACTTTCGAACTGCTCGAACGCCGCATCGCGCATCTGAAGGGTGCCGCAGAAGACGAGGCCAGAGCGCTGCTCGAGCGACGAGCGCAGCTGCTGGCGAAAATCGATTCTAATGCAGCCTCCGCCGCCGAAGGCGTCAAGATCCGTTATCACGGCGACTACCATCTCGGGCAGGTGCTCATCCGAAACAACGACTTCGTCATCATAGATTTCGAAGGTGAACCCGCCCGGCCTCTGGCGGACCGCCGGCAGAAGCATTGTCCGCTTCGCGACGTGGCGGGGATGCTGCGCTCGTTCAACTATGCCAGCTCGACAGCGCTGCTGCGCATCGGCAGCCAGCGGCCGGAGGACTACGCGAAGCTCGAGCCTCTCGGAATCGACTGGGAGATGGAAGTGCGCGAGGTCTTCCTGCGGGCGTACCGGGAATCTGCCGCCTCCGGCGAACTGTATCGTTCGTTCGATGAGATGCGCGGGCTGCTGGAACTGTTCGAGCTGGAGAAAGCGTTCTACGAGCTGCGCTACGAGCTGAACAACCGTCCTGACTGGGTGCGCGTGCCGCTTCGCGGCATTCTGAAACTTGTCACCTGATGCGGCTGCCGCCGGCGGGAACGGGTTCCATCGGGATCCGCGCAGCGAATACGATGCGAGGTCCGGCGAAAGCCTCCCGGACGGCAGACCTCGCCGCCGTATCGTGCGGCAGCGCCCCTGGGAAGTAGTCGTGTCGCGTTCATGGAGGCTGTCATGAAGGAAGAAGTAAGCATGCTGCTCGAACCCGCAAGGGTCTTTCTGCTCCAGCTCGGTGAGTTCCTGCCCAAGCTGGTGCTGGCCGTGATCGTCCTGATTGCGGGCTGGTTGCTGGCCAAGGCGGTGCGTTTCGCTCTGGCCAAGGGCCTGCGCGCGCTCAACTTCAATGTCCTGGGAGAGCGCTCCGGCATCGATGGTTTTCTGCAGCAGGGCGGGATTGCCGCCGACACCGTCGGGGTTCTCGCGGCGCTGGCGTACTGGCTGGTGATCCTGGTGGCGCTCGTCATCGGGTTCAACGGCCTCGGGCTTACCTATATCACCGAGTTGCTCGGGCGGGTCGCGTGGTTCGTGCCGAAGGTGATCGCCGCGGTGCTGATTCTGGCTTTCGGCGCGTATTTCGCGCGATTCATTGCGAACACGGTCGTCGCCTACTGCAAGAAGACCGAAGTGCCGGATGCGGAATCGCTTGGAAGGATTACGCAGTACACGATCGTGGCGTTCGTTGTTCTGGTTGCGATAGACCAGATGGGGATCGGGGGTGAGATCGTCAGGCTGAGTTTCCTCATCATCCTCGCAGGGATCGTATTGGCCCTTGCGCTCGCCTTCGGGCTTGGGGGACAGCGCTGGGCGGAAGGCATGCTTGAGCGCTGGTGGCCTAAGAGCAGAGGCAAAGCAGACAAATAGGACCGGCGGGGTTCGCCGAAGGGTTCGAGCCGACCCGGCGAGTTCCCGGCCCCGGCGAACAGGACAGGGGGAGCAGTGCATGAAACTGAGAGTCCTTGCGATGGTTCTGGCGGGAGGAGAAGGCTCGCGGCTCTCGCCGCTCACGGCCGAGCGCTCGAAGCCGGCGGTGCCTTTCGGCGGGCGCTACCGAATCGTCGATTTCGTCCTCTCCAACCTCCTCAACTCCGGCATCCATTCGATCTATCTGATCGTGCAGTACAAGAGCCAGTCGTTGATCGAGCATATCCATCATGCCTGGGTGCTCTCACCCATCATTCCCGACCAGTTCGTCCGTGTGGTTCCGCCGCAGATGCGGGAGGGTCCGGAGTGGTACCAGGGAACGGCCGACGCGGTCCATCAGAACCTGAACTTGATCAACTATCACATGCCCGATCTGGTGCTGGTGTTCGGCGCCGACCACATCTACCGCATGGACGTGCAGCAGATGGTCTCGTGGCATTTCGAGCGCAAGGCCGACGTTACCGTCGCCGCGTTGCCGGTTCCGGTTGCGCAGGCCTCGTCGTTCGGGGTTCTCGAAACCACGGACGACGGGCGAATCTTGGCGTTTCACGAGAAGCCGGAACAGCCGAAGCCGATGCCGTCGGACCCGACGCGGGCATTCGCCTCGATGGGCAACTACGTTTTCAACGCCAACCTGCTGATGCACGAGCTTCAGCAGGCGAAGGAGCGCGGAGACACCGACTTCGGGCACCACATCCTGCCGAGGCTCACCCAGAACTGCAGGCTTTTCGCCTACGACTTCTCGACCAACCGCGTGCCCGGACTGCGCGACTACGAGGAGCAGCATTACTGGCGCGACGTCGGCAATATCGAGGCGTATTTCGAGGCGCATCACGACATTCTCGGTCTGGAGCCCAAGTTCAACCTGTTCAATCCGCGCTGGCCGATCTACTCCAGCGGGTACCAGGGCCCGGTGGCCAAGGTGGTCGACGGCACGATCAAGAACAGCATTCTCGGATCGGGCACGTTGATCAAGGGCGCAACGGTGAGGAACTCGGTCGTGCGCCGGGAAGTCGTGCTCGAGGAGGATGTGGAAATCGAAGACTGCATCATCATGGACTACACGGTCATCCGGCAGGGGGCCCGGCTCAAGCGCGTCATCGTGGATCGCTATAACCAGATCCAGCCGGGAGACCGCATAGGTTTCGACCGCGCGGCCGACGAGAACCGTTTCCACGTCTCGCCCTCCGGCATCGTGGTTGTGCCGAAGGCGCCGTACTCTCCCGAGATAAGCCGCTACCACGGTTAGCGCTGTGAGCAAGGTCCTGCAGCCGATCACGGTAGTCTGGCCGGGAAGCCCCTTTCCGCGCGGCGCGACCTGGGATGGGGAGGGTGTGAACTTTTCCATCTTTTCGGCCAACGCGGAAAAAGTCGAGCTCTGCATCTTCGATCCAGCCGGCAGCCGCGAGCTGCAGCGTATCGAGATGCCCGAGCGCACCGACGAGCTGTGGCACTGCTATCTGCCCGAGGCGCGACCGGGCCTGCTGTACGGCTACCGGGTGCATGGTCCATACAGGCCCGAGGATGGCCACCGCTTCAATCCCCACAAGCTGCTGATAGAACCCTATGCCAAGCACATCGCCGGCAACTTGAGGTGGAGCGACGCGCATTTCGGTTACCGCATCGGTGGCAAGCGCGAAGACCTGACCATGGATCGCCGCGACAACGCCGCGGGAATGCCGAAATGTCGCGTCGTGGATCCCGCCTTTACCTGGGGCGAGGACAAACCCCCCCGGGTGCCATGGCGCGACACGGTGATCTACGAGGTGCACGTGCGCGGCTTTACGCAGAACCATCCTGAGGTGCCGCCGCAGCTGCGCGGCACTTACGCCGGGCTGGCCGCCGCGCCGGTGGTGGACTATCTGCGACGGCTCGGCGTCACCACCATCGAACTGATGCCGGTGCACTTCTTCGTCGACGATCGCAATCTGGTAGAGCGCGGCCTGCGCAATTACTGGGGTTACAACTCGCTGGGCTTCTTCGCGCCGAGCATGCGCTACTCCGCCACCGGAAGGATCAGCGAGTTCAAGACCATGATCAAGACCCTGCACTCGGCAGGAATGGAGGTCATTCTCGACGTGGTTTACAACCACACCGCGGAAGGCAGTCACCTTGGCCCGACGCTCGCTTTCCGCGGCATCGACAACGCCTCCTACTATCGTCTGGTTGGAGATTCGCCCCGCTACTACATGGACTACACCGGCACCGGCAACACGTTGAACATGCAGAATCCACGCGTTCTCCAGCTGATCATGGACAGCCTGCGTTACTGGGTGACTGAAATGCACGTCGACGGCTTTCGCTTCGACCTGGCCGCCGCGCTGGCGCGCGAACTGCACGAGGTCGATCGCCTCGGCGCCTTCTTCGACATCATCCGCCAGGACCCGATCCTCTCGCAGGTCAAGCTGATCGCCGAGCCGTGGGACCTGGGCGAGGGCGGCTACCAGGTCGGGAATTTTCCGATCGGCTGGGCGGAATGGAACGACCGCTTCCGCGATACGGCGCGCGGCTACTGGCGCGGCGACGAAGGGCTGCTCGGTGATTTTGCGCGCCGCATCGCCGGATCCTCGGATCTGTACGAGACCAGCGGGCGCACTCCGCACGCGAGCATCAACTTCGTGACCGCGCACGACGGCTTCACACTCCACGACCTGGTGTCCTACAACGACAAGCACAACCAGGTCAACGGCGAGGACAACCGTGACGGCCACGACCACAATCTGTCCTGGAACTGCGGCGCCGAGGGCGACACCGTCGACGAAGGCATAAAGGCGCTGCGCCGGCGGCAGAAGCGCAATCTGCTCGCCACGCTGCTGCTGTCCCAGGGCGTTCCCATGCTGCTTGCCGGGGATGAGCTGGGGCGTACCCAGCGGGGCAACAACAACGCCTACTGCCAGGACAACGAGATCAGCTGGATGGACTGGGAACGGAGCAGGGATTTCGCGCCGCTCTCCGCTTTCACCGAGAGACTGGTCGCGCTCAGGCGACAGCACTCGATTTTCCGGCGCAAATGGTTTTTCCTTGGCCGCCCGGTGAACGGCTCCGGCACCAAGGACATGATCTGGCTCACGCCGCAGGGTGTGGAAATGACGGCGGAAGACTGGCAGCAACCCTACGCGCGCTGCGTCGGCGTGTATCTTTCGGGCGCTGCCCTCACTGAGACCGACGCCCGTGGCCGTCGCCTGCGCGATGACAGTTTCCTGCTGCTGTTCAACGCCCACCACGAGACGATCGCGTTCACGCTTCCCGGCTACGCCGCCGGCGGCGCATGGGATCCGCTGATCGACACGGCCGCCGAGGACGGGCTGCCAGCCGATCCGCGCCGCGTGCCGATCGGCGGCAAATGCACACTGGAGGGACGTTCGGTCGTCGTGCTTCTCGAAAGCGTGGGCCCGGCATGAGATGGCTGCACAGCATGCCCTTCGGCGCCCAGCTCACCGATGCGGGCGTGCTCTTTCGCCTCTGGGCCCCGCAGGCCGGTGCGGTCGGTCTGTGCCTGGCCGAGGAAACCGCCGGACCTGCAGCGCCGATGGATCGCCTGGCCGACGGCTGGTTCGAGCGCGTGGCGCCGGATGCCGCCGCCGGCACGCTCTATCGCTTCGAGATCGACGGAGGACTACGCGTGCCGGATCCGGCGTCGCGCCAGAACCCGCGCGATGTGCACGGTCCGAGCATGGTGATAGACCCGCTCGCGTTCGAGTGGGATGACGACGACTGGAACGGGCGCCCGTGGCACGAGGCGGTGCTTTACGAGCTGCACGTAGGGACTTTCTCACCGCAGGGCGGATTCGCCGGAGTCGAGGCTCGGCTCGATCATCTCGCGACCCTCGGCGTCACCGCGGTCGAGCTGATGCCGATCGCGGACTTTCCGGGCAAGCGCAACTGGGGTTATGACGGGGTGCTGCCGTTCGCGCCGGATTCGAACTACGGGCGGCCGGATGACCTGAAGCGGCTGATCGCGGCTGCGCACAAGCGCGGTCTGATGGTGTTCCTCGATGTGGTCTACAACCACTTCGGGCCGGATGGGAACTATCTTCACGCCTACGCCGGACAGTTCTTCACGTCTCGCCATCGCACGCCCTGGGGAGACGCGATCAACTTCGACGGCGAGGGCAGCAAGATGGTGCGCGACTTCTTCATCCACAATGCCTTGTACTGGCTGGAGGAGTACCGCGTCGACGGATTGCGGCTCGACGCCGTGCATGCCATCGTCGATGGCTCTTCGCCCGACATACTCGAGGAACTGGCAGATCGAGTAGCAAGAGGGCCCGGAGCGCAGCGCCACGTGCACCTGGTGCTGGAGAACGATCACAACTCGGCGCGCTATCTCGGAGCTCCCCCTGCGGGCGGCTACGCCGCGCAATGGAACGACGACTTGCACCACTCGCTGCACGTGATCCTTACCGGCGAGCGCGACGGCTACTACAGCGACTACGCCGAAAACCCGCACGCGCACCTGGCGCGCTGCCTGGCCGAGGGTTTCGCCTATCAGGGCGAGCGTTCGGCGTACCGTGATGGCAGAGCGCGCGGCGAGCCTTCGGCGCATCTGCCGCTCACTGCATTCGTTTCGTTCCTGCAGAACCACGATCAGGTCGGCAACCGCGCGCTGGGCGACCGCATTACCACGGGGGTTTCGGCCGAGGCCATGCGCGCGGCACTGGCGGTGCTGCTGCTCGCGCCATCACCGCCGCTGCTGTTCATGGGCGAGGAGTGGGGTTGCACACAGCCGTTCCCGTTCTTCTGCGATTTCGAGGGGGAACTCGCGCGCGCGGTAACCGAGGGGCGCCGTTCGGAGTTTGCGCGCTTCGCGCGTTTCGCCGGCCCGGCTGCCCGCGAGAGCATCCCGGACCCGAACGCCTTCGAGACAGTGAATTCTGCGCGGCTGAAATGGGAGGCGCTGGAAGGGGAGCCGCACGTGACCTGGCTCGATTTCTATCGCGGGTTGCTGCGCAAACGGCGGGACGAGATCGTGCCTCGTACGGCTGCGCTGCGCGGGCCGAACCGTGCTGCCTTGATCAGCGGGCGGGCCGTGGCGGTCGACTGGCCGGTCGACGGCAATGTTATTTTGCATCTGCTCGCCAACCTGTCCGATCGGCTGCTCGCGGGCGCGCCCGCGCCGCCCGGCCGGGTGCTCCATTCCTGCGGGGGCTTTGCGTCATCGACGACTCAGGGCGGGGAGATCGCGCCGTGGTCGGTGATCTGGACGCTGGAGGATTCCCGGGACTGAGCCTCGCCGGCGCCACGCCATTAGGAGCAGAACCTTGATGAAGCATGCCTGGATCGTGGAACAGGCCGACTGCGCGCCGCTGATAGGCGATGAAGCGGCGGAACGCATTCTGCGCGCGCTTCCTGACGTCGCGCAAAGCCGAGCAATACCTCGACCTCTTCAGTGCCTTCGACACCGCGTTCCGCTTGCGTCCGGAACGCCTGGAAAATCTGGTGACGACGCGGCGGAGAGGGCGGAGGCCGTGCGTGAGTGAAAGCGGCGCTCTGCTCGAGCTGTGCACGCTCGAAGGCGTCCAGATCGAATACCACGATGTCTGGGGGAAACTGGTGCGCGCTCCGGAGTCGAGCTTGCGCGCCTTTCTTGCGGAGATGGGGATCCATGCCACGAACGAGGACGCAGCGGCGGGTGAGCTCGCGCGCAAACGCAAGGAGGATTCCGGTCGTGCGTTGCCGCCAGCAGTCGTGGCGCCCGGGCCCGGCCCGGGCATTGAAGTACCGGTGCGCGTCGCGGCGCTGCCTGACGGGTGCATCGGATGGCGCGTCATAGAGGAGGGCGGCCAGCGCCACGAAGGCACAGTGGCGCCGGAGTCGCTGGCACCGGGCCCCGAAGGATCGACGAGTTGGCGGCTCGCAAAGACGTTTCCCGAGGGTTACCACAGGTTCGAGCTGACGCATGACGGTGCGGCGATAGCATCCTGCGCGCTGTGCGTAGCACCGGCGACGTGCTACCAGCCGGAAGCGATCCGGGGCGAGGGCAGGGTGTTCGGTCCTGCGGTCCAGCTCTACGCGGTTCGTTCCGAACGCAACTGGGGAATCGGCGATCTCACCGATCTGCTGATCATCGTCGAGCATTGGGCCGCAGCGGGCGCGGATGTCATCGCGCTCAACCCTCTGCACTCCATGTTTCTTCATGATCCACATCACGCCAGTCCCTACAGCCCTTCCAGCCGTCTGTTCCTCAATGTTCTGTACATCGATCCCGACAGAGTTCCGGACGTTGTCGAGGGCGAGCGGGCGCGCGAGTTCGTGCGCTCTGCCGATCTGCAGAGAATGCTGAGTGCGCTGCGCGGGCAGGATCTGCTGGACTATTCGGCGGTGAGCGAGATCAAGCTGAAAGTACTGGGCCTCGCGTACGAGCATTTCCGCGAGCGCCATCTTTCCGCCGGTAGTGACCGCGCCCTGGCGTTCCGCGCATTCCAGGCCGAGCGCGGTGAAGCCCTCCACCTGCATGCGATCTTCGAGGCGCTGGTCGAGCATTTCCACAGGCATGACTCATCGATGCGGCGCTGGAGCGACTGGCCGGAAGAGTTCCGCGATCCGCGTTCGCCGGAAGTTGCGCGGTTCGCAGCCGAGCATGCCGAGCGCGTGCAGTACTTCCAGTATTTGCAGTGGCAAGCGGATGTTCAGCTCGCGGAAGTCGGGCGCCGCTGCTACGAGCTGGGCCTTGGCATCGGGCTGTATCTCGATATCGCGCTGGCTCCGGACCGGGGCGGGTCGGAGGTGTGGGCGAACCGGGGGCTCTTCGCAGAGCGCGCCGGCTGCGGAGCGCCTCCGGACGTCTTCAACCTCGGCGGGCAGGACTGGGGCCTGCCGCCGATGGTGCCGGAGAAGCTGCGCGAGACCGGATACTCGCATTTCGCGGCAGTGCTGCGCGCCAACATGCGCCACGCCGGTGCATTGCGCATCGATCACGTGATGGCGCTGATGCGGCTGTTCTGGGTGCCTCCTGGAGGCAAGCCGACCGAAGGCGCCTATGTCTCCTACCCTTTCAACGACCTGGTCGGCATCGTGGCGCTGGAGAGCCACCGCAATCAATGCCTTGTGGTTGGCGAGGACCTCGGCACCGTGCCTCCCGGCGTTCGCGAGACGCTTGCGCGGGCAGGCGTGCTGTCTTACCGGCTCCTGATGTTCGAGAAGACCGAGGCCGGGGAGTTCATCCCGCCGGGAGGCTATCCGCGCCAGGCACTGGTTGCCGCAACGACCCACGATCTGCCGACGCTCGCGGGGTTCTGGCGCGGCCGGGACATCCAGCTGCGCTATGAACTCGGTGTTTTCGCCGGCGAGGAAGTGGTGCACCGATACTCGCTGGCGCGTGCGGAAGAGCGCGTGAGAATGATCGCGGCCGTGGAGCGTGAAGGGCTTCTGCCCCCGGGATCCTCTGCCGAGGCACTAGCGGTCAGCGACCTGAGCGACGATTTCGTCATCGCCCTGCACGTGTACCTGGCGCGCACGCCGTCGCAATTGATGCTGGTGCAGAGCGAAGATGTGGAAGGCGCCATCGAGGCGGTGAACATGCCGGGCACCACGGACCAGTATCCGAACTGGCGGCGGCGCCTGAAGTTGCCGTTGGAGCGCTGGCCGCAGGCCGACCGCTTCAAGAGGCTCACGCAGGCACTGTCGAAGGAGCGCGGCGGCGGCAATCGGCCGTGGCGCAAGTCGCCCCGGCGTCAGACGGTGATTCCACGTACCACCTATCGTCTTCAGCTGAACCGTGAATGCACCCTGGCGCAGGTCTGCGAGCTGGTACCGTACCTCGCGGCGCTCGGCGTGAGCCACATCTACACCTCGTCTTTGCTTCGCGCCCGCCCTGGAAGCCTCCACGGATACGACATCACGGATCATAACCAGCTGAATCCGGAAATCGGCAGCCAGGAAGACTTCGAGCGGCTGGTGCAGGCCCTGAAGACGCGCGGCATGGGCCTGGTGGTCGACGTCGTGCCGAACCACATGGGCGTAATGGGGGCGGACAATGCCTGGTGGCTGGACGTCCTGGAGAACGGCAAAGCCTCCTCGTTTGCCGGGTTCTTCGACATCGACTGGGAACCGGTCAACATCGCGCTTTCCGGACGCCTTGTCGTTCCGGTCCTGGGAGCGCCCTACGGCCAGGTGCTGCGGCAGGCGGAACTGAAAGTCGCCTTCGATCGCGATGCCGGCAGCTTCAGTGTGACCTATTACGAGCACCGCTTCCCGGTCGACCCGCGCGAGTACGCCGGCATCCTTCAGCGCGCGCTTCGCAGCACGCCCGCAGGTTTCGATCCCATGCTGGCGGCGCAGCTCGCGACGCTGGCATCCTCATTCGGTCACCTGCCTCGGCGCACCGAAACGGCAGCCGAGAAAGTGCTTGAACGCAACCGCGACAAGGAGGTGCACAAGGCGCAGCTTGCCCGGCTGGCGCGCGATCCGGTCGTCCTGACAATGCTGGAAGACGCTGCGCGCGAACTTAACGGCAAGGCAGGAGACGATGCCAGTTTCGACGCGCTGCACGCGCTGCTGGAAGCGCAGACCTACCGCCTTTCGTACTGGCGAGTGGCATCCGACCAGATCAACTACCGCCGCTTCTTCGACATCAACGATCTTGCCGCGCTGCGCATGGAGGACGAAGTGGTGTTCCAGGCCACTCACGGGCTCATCCTGGAGTGGCTGGTGCAGGGCAAGGTGGATGCGCTGCGCATCGACCACGCCGACGGGCTGTACGATCCGGAGCAGTACCTGCGCCGGCTGCAGGACCGTTTCGCAGCTCTGGGCAACCAGCCGCCCGGCGGGCGCCCACTGTACGTGGTGGTGGAGAAGATAACCGCCCAGTACGAGGATGTGCCGGAACACTGGCCGGTGTATGGCACCACCGGCTACCGCTTCGCCAACCTGGTGAACGGCCTGTTCGTGGACTCGCGTGCGCAAGCCAGGATGGACCGCACCTATCGCGGTTTCATCGGCGAGAAGCCGGACCTCGAGGAGATCATCTACCGGGCCAAGCGCATCATCATGCGTACCGCGCTCGCTGGCGAACTCAACGTGCTGGCCAACCGGCTGTGGCGCATTTCCCAGGCCAACCGCGATACGCGCGACTACACGCTGAACTCGCTGCGCCAGGCGCTGGAGGAGGTGGCCGCCTGCTTTCCGGTGTACCGCACTTACATTTCCGGGGCACCGAGCGCAGAGGACAGGCGCTACGTCGACTGGGCCGTATCGCGCGCGCGCAATCGCAGCCGCACCGCCGACACCACGGTATTCGGTTTTGTGCGCGATGTGCTGAGCACGGACGCCGCATCCGGCAAGGACTCGGCGCTGGCAGCCGCCGTTCTGGCTTTCACCTGCAAGTTCCAGCAGTTTACCGGCCCGGTAACGGCGAAGGGTGTGGAGGACACCGCGTTCTATTTCTACAACCGGCTGGTTTCTCTGAACGAGGTCGGGGGCGACCCGGCGAAGTTCGGTTTGTCGCTTTCAGCGTTCCATGGCGCCAGCCAGGACCGGGCAAAGCGCTGGCCGCACACCATGCTTGCCACCTCCACGCACGACAGCAAGCGCTCGGAGGACGTTCGCGCGCGCATCGACGCGATCTCAGAGCTGCCGGCGAAGTGGCGCCTGGGGCTGTCACGTCTGTCGCGAATCGCCCGCAGGCGCAAGCGCATCGTAAGCGGCAGCCCGGCCCCGTCGCGCAACGACGAGTACCTCTTCTACCAGACCCTCCTGGGGATATGGCCCCTCGAGCCGGTCGATGATGCAGCGCTGGATCTGCTTCGCGGGCGGGTTCGAGAGTTCATGATCAAGGCGGTGCGCGAGGCAAAGGTGCACTCGAGCTGGATAAACACCAACGAGGAGTACGAAACCGCTGTGATCACTTTCGTTGACAGCCTCCTCACCGGCACCGCCCGCAATCTGTTCCTGGCGGAGATCGAAGCCCTGGCCGGCCGCCTTGGCTGGCTGGGGCTGCTCAACAGCTTGTCGATGACGCTGGTGAAACTCGCCTCTCCCGGAGTTCCCGACATCTACCAGGGTTGCGAGCTCTGGTCGTTCGCGCTGGTGGACCCAGACAACAGGCGCCCCGTGGACTTCGCCCTGCGCCGCCGGATGCTCGCCGACTTGGAGCTGGAGTATTCCCGCGAGGCGCCAGATCTTGCGAGCCGGGTCGGTTCTCTTATGCGCGAGGCGGAAGACGGCCGGCCCAAGCTCTATGTGACGTGGCGTCTGTTATCGCTTCGCCGCGAAGATCCGGAAGTGTTTCAGAATGGCGACTACCTCGCGGTCGAGGCGCGCGGCACCCGCGCGGAACACGTCGTCTCGTTCGCCCGCCGTGGCGCTGGCCGGGGAGTGATCGCCTGTGCCCCTCGACTCATGGATGCGCTTGCGGCAGACCCGCGCGGACTGCCGGTGGGCGCGGCGGTCTGGGCGGACACCTCGCTGGATGTGTCGGCGTTGGGGACAGGCCCCGTCGTGGTCAATGCCCTGACCGGAGAGCGGGTGCCGGTCCTGCAACAGGATGGACGCAGCTTGCTCAAGCTGGGCGATGTGCTGGCAAGCTTCCCGGTGGCACTGCTCCTTTACGGCGAGCGGGCCGGCGCGTAGGGAGAGAAGGGGTGCGACGGCTTGTCGGCTGCCGCTTGCGCGAGCAGAAAGGCGGCTGCGCTCCAGGACTGTCCAGCCATGCCGAGAGGCTCGAGCGTGGCACCGTGAAACCATTCCCGAAATCCCCAGTCGTCCAGGCTAAGCGAATGCGCCAGGCGCAGCAGCGCCGCGCGCGCGGCATCGCCTCTGCCCAGCGCCGCCAGCGCCATCACCCAGAAGCCGCCGACCATCGGCCAGATGCCGCCGTTGTGATACTGGTGCTCGAGGTTCTGCAGGTGCCGGCTCATGTAGTGCCGCCAGAGAGGGTCGCCCTTGCCGATAGGCTCGCAGGTGGCGCGCGCCGGAAAAGGCTCGGCCGCGCCGGCGGCTTCGAGCGCGTGCACCATCGCGTGGCCATCGGCTTCGCCCGCCGCGCCGCTCAGGATCGCGAGACAATTGCCCAGAGTGTCGCCCTCGTTCCCGCAGAAGGCGAGGTTGATGAAGCTCAGATACCAGCCTCGGTCGCGCGAGTGGCGCCGCGCGTAGTGCGCCAGGATGCGCCCGCGCCGGTACTCGGGCAGGGATTTCGAGAATGGGTGGAACAAGGCATTGAAGAACTCGCGGGTCAGGCCTGCGCCCGGCAGCGAGTAGAGCTTCTTGACCAGGTACCACAGCGAGTTGCTGTAGAGCACGAAACCAGAGCGCGGCATGATGTCCGCCCAGTCGCTGGCCTCATTCTGCTGTACCAGGCCGAACCCCTGGTGCTCCTGCGCGCTGCACCATGCCAGCGCGCGCTGCGCCGGTTCGCGCCAGCGCTTGCCGGCGTCCGGCACCCGGTGTCCCACGCAGTGGGCTGCGATCAGCCACCACAGCGTGGCGTCGGTGCAGCCCAGGTACCAGAAATCCGCTTCGCGCGTGCGCGGAGTGACGAACTTCGGGATCTGGCCGTTGGCTGCCTGTCCCCCGGCCAGGGTGTCCAGCCCGGCGACCGCTCCGCCCAGCAGGACATCGTCGCCGGAAACCATGGCCGCCAGAGCGCAGATCGCGGCGTCGCGTCCGAAGACGGTATCGTAGTGGCGGCTCGCGGCGCGAGGCGAGGGGCTCGCCGCGAGCATGCCTGCTGCAACCGTGTTGGCTTTCAGCAGGGCGATCGCGCGATGCCGCGCCTCGCCGAGCAGAGTTTCGCGATCAGCCTCAGGGGCGTCTGGCACTGGGCGGGACTGCATTAAGTCGCTGCATTGGGACGGTTTGCGGCGAGTATCGCACGCCGTCGCGCGTGCTTTCAGCCTATCATGTGCAGGCGACGTTTTGACAACCCAGGGAGGAAGACGGACATGAACAGGGTACGCATGGTGATTGCACTGGCGGCAGGATTGACGGCGCACGCCGGCTGGGCGCAGACCTGGTCGCCGCCGTCGCCGGATCAGCGCTGTCCGTCGAAATGGGGCGCGGGCGACGAGCGTGGCGCGGCCAACCACATGACGCAGGCCAACGTGCTGAGGGCTGTGCGGCTGGTACGCAGCGGGGAGGTCATCGAACTCGGCCACGTGCTGTCGATGGACATGCCGTTCTTCGGGACGCGGCGCTTCGATGTGCACACCAAACGCACTGGCGGTCCGATGGGCTCCAACAAGCGCTATACCAACGAAGAGGTGGTGATCACCGAAATCGGCCAGGTCGGCACCCAGTTCGACATGTTCTCCCACCAGAGCATCGACAACAGCCACTACAACTGCTTCAAGACCGAGGAGGTCACCACTCGCAATGCTTTCACCAGAATCGGTGTCGACAAGATCGGCTCGCTCATCACCCGGGGCGTGCTGATCGATGTGGCTGCACTAAAGGGCGTGGAGGTCCTCCCGATCGACTATGAAATCACCGTGGAGGATCTGCAGGCGGCGCTCAAGCGGGAGGGCCTTTCGGTCCAGCGCGGCGATGCAGTCCTGATCCATACCGGTTGGGGCCGTCACTGGGGCAAGGACAACGCGACTTACGTCAAGGGTTGCCCGGGACTGGGCATAGCGGCGGCAGAGTGGCTCGCTAGGCAGGACGTGATGCTGCTCGGCGCCGACAACTGGCCGGTGGAAGTCGCCCCCAACCCGGACAAGCAGCTTTCGCTGCCGGTGCACCAGATCGCATTGGTGGTCAACGGCATCTTCCTGCTGGAGAACATGAAACTCGACGAACTGGCGGCAAAGAAAGCGTACGAGTTCGCCTTCGTAGTTCAGCCTCTTAAGGTCAAGGGCGGAACGGGCTCCACGGTGGCGCCTGTCGCGATCCGGTAACCTAAGTACTGGGACGGTCGTTATTGACGGCGTGATCCAGACACCGCTACCGGTCATCTCGTCGTCGCCCTGCCGCGCAAGTTTTCGCACGGCGGCGTTGCTTGGGTCATTTCTGGTAACCGGATGCGCTACTTTTCACGGCTACAACGTCGAACTGACGCGCACCATCGACCTTGTCCGAGTCGGCGCCATAGACCGTGCGGTGGCGACCCACGATCGCTCCGGCCGGGGTAGCAAGAAGGAACTGCTCTACTACCTGGAAAAGGGCGAACTGCTGCGGCTTGACGGCCGGATCCAGGACAGCCAGGCCGCCTGGTTTGAAGCCGACAAGCGCGTTAAGGAGTGGGAAGACACCGTCCGGGCACATCCCGAGCGCCTGCTGCGCGACCTCGGCTCCGTCTTGGTCAACGACCGGGTGCGGCCGTACGAAGGTGCGGACTTTGAGAAGGTGATGCTCACCGCGCGCATGGCGCTCAACCACATCGCTCTCGGCGAGTGGGACCAAGCACGTGTGGCGATCAAGCGCACCCACGAGCGCGAGGCGCTTGTCGCTGATTTGCGCTCCAAGCAGACCATCGAGGCGGAGGACCAGGCAAGGAAGCGCGGTGCCCGCACGAACTTCAGGGAGCTGAACGGGTATCCGGTCCAGAGCATTGACAGCCCCGAGGTGAACGCGTTGAAGAACAGCTACCAAAGCGCGTTCAGCCACTATCTGGCCGGATTCGTCTACGAGGCGCTGGGCGAGCCCAGCCTTGCTGCCGCCGGCTACCGGCAGGCGATCGAGCTGCGACCGGGAGTCGGACTGCTGGAGCAGTCCCTGGAGGGACTGGATTCGCGAATTCTGAATCGAGGCGCGCAGAGTACGGACCTCCTGGTCGTGTTGGAAATCGGGACGGCCCCCGCCCGCGTCTCGACCAACTTCAACCTGCCGATCTTCACTGACCGTGGGTTGGCGATAGCGCCGATTTCTGTGCCGGTCATCCGCGATCTTGATCCGATGCCTCCGGTTCGGGGTGTGGAGCTGGACCGCAGACCGGCCGGAGATCTTGCGCTCGTCACCAGTATCGACCTCATGTCCAGGCGCCAGCTCAGAGATGAAATGCCCTGGATCATGCTGCGGGCATTCACCCGGGCCACCGCCAAGGTCGTGGTGCAGCGTCAGGTGATGAGACGTGACGATTCCGGACTCGTGAGCGCGCTGGCGATAATCGGCTCGGTCATCACCGAGCAGGCCGACGAGCGCACCTGGCGCACATTGCCCGCCTCCGTTTCGGTAGCCCGCATGACACTGGATCCGGGCGACCACATGCTGGCCGTGCAAGTGGGCAGCGCCCGACACGAGTTTCCGGTCAACGTGCAGGGGCGTTACGCGTTGGTCAGCATCCGGATACTGGGTTCGCAGGCCTACATTGTCTCGCCGCGCCCGGAGGCGGGACGGCAGGCGGGCAACAAGCGCGCTACCGGTGAGCTGGTTGAGCTAAGATGAACAACGTAAGCTGGAGGTCAACATGAAAATTGCCGCGATACTTGCCGCAACGGCCCTGGCAGTCGGCGTTGCCGCATGCGAGAGCAGGGGACCGTTGCCACCGTCGGAGTCCTGCCCCGGGTTCCAGGAGGCCGGTTCGACGGGGAGACTGGTCAAGGCCAAGGTGCAGTTTCTCGGGGACCCGGACGTAGGCATCGTCGAGATGCGCTGCCTGACGAGCGAGGGCATCCTGCGCATCGACATCGACCTGGAGAACGAGAAGGCGCGCAACCAGCCGGTCGAATACCGGTTCGTCTGGTTCGAGGCGAGCGGCATGAGCGTCTCCCCGGAAGAGGCCTGGAAGCCGCTGATGCTCTATCCAGATGAGCGTCGCACCATCCGCACTGTGTCGCCAAGCGTGAACGCGCAGGACTTCAAGCTGCTGATCAAGGAGTAGTGGAGGAAAGCATGACTATTGGAAGACTTCTGGCAACAGTCCTGGTCGTCGCTATTGCGGCGTCAGCCACCGGCTGCAGCAAGCAGGTGCGCTACGGCGACTCCGGCGCGGTGGAGACGGTGAATACCGCATTTGGATCGACCGATCTTCAGCAGATCGCCGAGACGATGGCCCGTTCTCTGCTGCAGGCGCCGGTCATCATCAACGGCAACCAGCCGATCGTCACCGTGCAGGAAGTGAAGAACAAGACGAGCGAATACATCGACACTCGGGCCATTACGGATTCGATCCGGTCGCAGCTGTCGAGAAGCGGGCGAGTGCGCTTCGCGGTGGACGAGGCCGACATGCAGAAGCAGATCAGCGAGTTGCAGCGCCAGCAGAGCGAGTACTACAAGAAGGATCAGGCGGCCGAGGTGGGCCAGCTCGTCGGGGCCGGTTACCGGCTTGACGGCAACATCGTCTCCATCGTCAAGGAGAACAAGAAGGTCAAGGACGTGTATTACAAGTTCAGCCTGCAGCTATGGAACGTCCAGAACGGGCTGCTCGAATGGGCTGACGAGAAAGAGATCAGGAAGACGGAAAGTTGAGGCCCTGAGCGCTGGGCTCGCGGCGCGAGAAGAAGAACACTTCGGGACCCCTGCTGCTGTCCCGGCACCCGGAGCCCAGAATCTGCTGGTGCTACAGCGAAGCGAGAAACGCCAGCAGTGCTTCGCGCTCTTCCTTCGCCATGCTGCGAAAAGCTTCGCGCGACACTTGCGCTTCCCCGCCGTGCCACAGGATTGCTTCGACGAGACTGCGGGCGCGGCCGTCGTGGAGGAAGGTGCGTGCGCCGTTCACCGCCTCCGACAGGCCGATTCCCCACAGCGGCGGCGTACGCCACTCGCGTCCGCTGGCCAGATAGTCCGGCCGGCCGTCGGCGAGATCTTCGCCCATGTCGTGCAGCAGCAGGTCGCTGTAGGGCCGAATCGTCTGGCCGGAAAGCTGCGGAATGTGCGCAGACTCGCCGGTCCTGAGCTGTGGTACGTGGCAGACCCCGCAACGGGCTGACTCGAATATCCGCTCTCCGCGCTGTACCCGGGGATCGTCGACATTCCTGCGTGCAGGGACCAAGAGCGAGCGCAGGTACAGCTCTGTCGCGGCGAGACGCAGGGCGGTTATCTCCGGCTTGCCAGCGACCAGCTGTTCGGCGCAGGCCTTCTGAATCGGCGGGCAGTTCTGGTCCGGGTAGACCGGGTTGCTCAGGCCGATGTCGTTGACAAACGCCGCAGCGACCTGCTCTTTCAGGCTGCCGTGATTGGCCTTCAAGCCGAAGCGGCCGGTCACCGTCTTCTGCTGGCTGGCATCCCAGACCCGGTTCGTGCGGCCGCGTATCCCGTCGATCGGTTCCCGAGCCGCAAGCTGCTCGATGGCTTCATCGGGTACTGCCTCCAGAAGTCCCATGCCGATGAGCGGCGGGGCCAGTCTCAACGAAAGCATGACTTCGGCACCGAGCGGGCCGTAAGCCAGTCTCTCCAGCCGCAATTTCGGCGATCGCAAGGACACGATCTCACCGTCATTTAACGTGACTGCCCGTTCAGTCCATTGCAGCGCCACCTCCGCCTCGGGCGGCACCACGCCGCGCACTCCGACGTCCTGAAGCTGATCGCCGTAGTGGGGATGCGCTTTGGGCGCGCCTGCGAACCCCTCTCCCGGAATGCTCAGTCTCACCACCAGCTGTGTCGCCGCCTCTGCCCTGACCGCGATGTGGCTGACCCTGGGCGCTTCCGTATCGCCGCCGAGCGGCACCGAAGCCGGAGTTCCGGGCGCGACTCCGCGGCCGTTTCCGGCGTGGCAGTTCGCGCAGGCCTGCGCATTCGAGGTTGGCCCACGGCCCCACTCCGCGCTCTCGAACCAGTAGAACGCCCACTTGTTATGGAACATCCGGTGGCCCAGAGAGAACATCTCGCGCTGCTCGGCACTGAGCGACGCCAACGGGTGCGAGTAGGCTCCGGGTCCCGTGTCCTCTACAGTAAGCGCGCCTTCAGGGAGTGCTTCCATGGCGAGTCCCGGCGGCTGCGCCGCCGCGTGCGGCAAGGCCACCAGCAGCGCGGGCAGAATCAGCCTGCCGAGAGAGATGACGGGGCACAGGTCCATCGCAGCGATTATTGCACCGATGGGTAAGTATATGTGTGCGGTGCCAGCGTGCAGCTTGGTAGAATGCCGGCCAACCTTCCGGCTCGTTTCCGCGAAAGGCAAACAGTCGCTCCAGGAGGAAAACGATGAACTACCTGGCAATTCTGGCCGCTGTGGCCGGCGCGCTGCTCGCCGTCGGCTGCCAGACGGTCGACCCGTACACCGGCGAAACCAAGGTCAGCAATACCGCCAAGGGCGCCGGGATCGGCGACAGCGGGCCTTGATCGGGGCCGGCGTTGGCGGGCTCGCCGGGGCGGGAATCGGCGCCTACATGGACAAGCAGGAAGCCGAGCTTCGCAAGGAGTTGCAAGGCACCGGCGTGAGCGTCACGCGCACAGGCGATAACATCACGCTCAACATGCCGAGCAACATCACGTTCAAGACCGGCAGCGCCGATCTCGACTCGCGTTTTTTCAAGGTCCTGGACAGTGTCTCGCTGGTGCTCAAGAAGTACGACAAGACCATCGTGGAAGTCGACGGCCACACCGATAGTGTCGGCTCCGAGCAGTTGAACCAATCGCTCTCCGAGCGTCGTGCCAGCACGGTGTCGCAGTAACTGGTGAGCAAAGGTCTCAAGCAGGAACGAATGATCGTGGTCGGTGCTGGCGAGACGCGGCCGGTGGCGAGCAACGATACCGAGGAGGGACGGGCGCTGAACCGTCGCGTCGAGTTGACGCTCCTGCCGCTCAAGCAGGGTTGACCGCGACCGGCTGGCACGAAGAACCCGGGGTTCCGCGCACCGCTGAGCCGGGCGGGGACGGTGTCAGTTACCCCGTACCCCCATCTTTCTTTCCCTGGCGCGAACCAGCGCGCTGATGGCTTCGTTGTAAGGGGCTTCGAGGCCGGCCTCCTCGGCGGCCGGCGGAATGGCGCCGTTGATGGCGTCGATCTCCGAGATTCTGCCTGCAATGTGGTCTAGCAGCATCGAGGGACGCGCGTTGGGGATCTTCATCCCGAAGGCGCGCACGTAGTCCACCGGATCGCCGATCTCCAGTCTCACGTTGCGTGCCCTTGCAACCGCGTACGCTTCCTTTGCACAGCCGGATGCGATCTGCCAGGCATCCGGGTCTTCCACAACCTCGATGATCGTGCGCTCCAGCACCGTGCAGGTTCCCGAGTAGCAGACGTTGCAGATCAGCTTCTCCCATACGAGCTGATCGATGTCGTCGAAGCATTTAACCCGAAAGCCTCCCGAGCGCCAGACCTCCGCGATTCGCTCCAGCCTTGGCGACACCGGTCCGGAGAACTCTCCAAGCCTGACCAGTTCCCAGCCGTTGTGATGCGCGTGACCCGGCGCCTTCATCGAGGCGCCGAAGCCTCCGACCACGCCGACGAGGACACGCTCGCGGCCCAGTGCTTTCGCCGCTGTGTCCGGGCCTCCCAGGCCGTTCTGGATGGAGATCACCAGCGTCTCCGGGCCGAGCAGCGGTCGCGCCGATTCGGCCGCCTCGGCGACGTGCATCGCCTTGGTGGCGATGATCACCAGATCGCAGCGGCCTGCTTCCGCAGCCCTGGTTGTCGCCTTCAGCGGCACCGTCCTGTCGCCGGAAGCGCCCTCCACCCGCAGACCCCGCGTCCGGATGGCGTCAACGTGTTCGCGCCAGTTGTCGACAGCCCAGACCTCGTGGCCGGCCGAGGCAAGCAGCCCGGCGTACACGCTTCCCATCGCACCGCAACCGACTACCGCTATCTTCATTTCGTTTTCCCTCGACTGAATCTCAGCCGGTGCCTAGCCCAGCGCAGCGGCGATCGCCGTGCCCATGTCTTCGGTGCCCGCCTTGCCCCCGATGTCGGGGGTACGCGGGCCGTCGCGCAACACTCCTTCGATCGCGCCCACGATCGCCGCGCCGGCCTCGGCGTGACCGAGGTGCTCGAGCAGCATTGCGCCGGACCAGATCTGGCCGATGGGGTTGGCGATCTTCTTGCCGTAGATGTCCGGGGCGGACCCGTGCACCGGCTCGAACAGCGACGGGAAGGTCCGCTCGGGATTGATGTTTCCGGAGGGCGCAATGCCGATGGTTCCTGCCGTCGCCGGACCGAGGTCGGAGATGATGTCGCCGAAAAGATTGGAGGCCACGATCACGTCGAAGCGCTGCGGATTGAGAACCAGCTGGATGGTAAGTCCGTCTATGTGGTACTGGCTGGTCTTCACGCCCGGGTAATTGTTCGCCATCGCCCTGAAGCGCTCGTCCCAGTACGGCATGGTGATCGAAATACCGTTGGACTTGGTGGCCGAGGTGACGTGGTTTTTCCGCTTGCCCGCGAGTTCAAAGGCGTACTTCATGATGCGGTCAACACCCTTGCGTGTGAAGACCGATTCCTGCACCGCCATTTCCCTTTCGGTTCCGGCGAAAAGTCGGCCGCCGACCGTGGAATACTCACCCTCGGTGTTCTCTCTCACCACGTAGTAGTCGATATCGCCGACCTTGCGGCCGGCGAGCGGACAGGCGACGCCGGGCATCAGCCGCACCGGCCGCAGGTTGACGTACTGGTCGAAGTCTCGGCGGAAATTGATCAGCGAATCCCACAACGACTTGTGGTCCGGTGCGATAGCCGGCCAGCCGGTCGCTCCGAAAAAGATCGCGTCGTGGCCGCCGATCCGGTCCCGCCATTCCGGGGGCATCCACCAGCCGTGCTTTGCGTAGTTGTGGCAACCCCAATCGAAGTGCTCGAAATCAAGACCGATGCCAAATTTGCGCGCCGCGGCGTCGAGCACGCGTACACCCTCGGGCATGACCTCATTGCCGATGCCGTCGCCGGCGATGACCGCTATTCTGTATGAGCTCATTTTTTCGTCGTCTGTTGAAGGAATCGAGACCGGGTCCGGTGCCGGAATGACCCGGCGAATTCTAGCGTTGAGCGGCGTGCAACGCCGCGACGCGTCGGGGATTCCCCGCCCGGCCTTCGAATGCCTGCCGTTACTGCGCCGCCCTCGCCAGCCACAGGGCGAGCTCCGGCCAGAGCAGCACCGCTCCCAGGCAGACGATCTGGATGACCATGAATTCACCCATCCCGCGGTAGATGGTCGCGAGGCTCCACTGCGGCATGACATTGCGCAGATAGTATGCCGACGTCGCCACCGGAGGACTGAGGAATGCGGTTTGCAGGTTCACGGCGACCAGCGCGCCGAACCAGATCATCATTTCCTGCGTGCTCAGCCCGAGATCCAGCTTCAGCACCACTGGCAGGAAGATCGGCAGGAACACCAGGATGACTGCCGGCCACTCGAAGGGCCAGCCCAGCACGAAGATCAAACCCAGCACCAGCACCAGCTTGCCCCAGTCGGAAAACGGCATCTGCGAAATCCCGCCGGTGATCAGATCGGTCGCCCCCAGCTTGGTGAACACCGCGCCGAACACGCTCGAGGCCATCGCCAGGAACAGGACCATGCTGGTGGTGATCATGGTGGACACTGCGGCGCTCTTCAACGCTTTGAGCGTGAGCCTGCGATACACCAGCGCCAGCAGCGTCGCGCCGGAAGCCCCGCACGAGGCAGCCTCGGTCGGCGTGGCGACACCCGCGAGGATGGTGCCAAGGGTGAAGCCGATCAGCACCGCAAGCGGGACGACGCCGGCCAGAAACTCCTTTGCCAGCTTGCCCCCGTAGGCGAGGCGCTCTGCTTTCGGGACGGGAGGTCCCAAACCCGGTTTGAGGAAGCTGCGTCCCAGGCAATAGACGATGTACAGGGTTGCCAGAAGCAGGCCGGGAGCCAGCGTCGCCGCGTAGAGCAGATTCACCGGCACGCCTATGGTCGGTCCCATGACCACCAGCATCACGCTCGGCGGAATGAGGATGCCGAGCGTGCCGCCTGCGGCGATCGCCCCCGCCGAGAGCTTCGCGTCGTAGCCCGCCCGCACCATCACCGGCCCGGCCATGATTCCCAGCACTGTGACGGCGGCACCGACGATTCCCGTTGCCATGGCGAAAAGCGTCGCGGTCACAATCACCGCCATGTACAGTGACCCGCGCAACGGCGCCAGCACGTTGCGCATCGCCAGGAAGAGCCGCTCGATCAGTCCTGCCTGTTCGGTCATGAAACCCATGAAGATGAACAGCGGCACCGCGGGCAGGATGTCGTCCTTCATCAAGCCCCAGATCTGCAGGTAGGCAAGACTGAAGGTCGTCTCCGCGCCCAGCCCGAGGGATCCGAAGGCGATCGCGATGAACAGGAGCGTGAACGCTATGGGGAAGCCGGCGAAGATGATGCTGATCATCGCCACGAGCATCGACAGACCCAGGATCTCCTGTCCGGTCATGGTGCTCAGATCTCGACCTTCTCATGTTGGACCAGAAGCTTTCCGCTGCCCGCCGCCCAGATGCTCTTCATCAGCTCGGAAACGCCCTGCAGGAACAGCAGCACCGCCGTGAGGGGCACCACTGCCCGGAACGGCCACAGCGGCGGCTGCCAGGCGGTGAACGTGGAGCGCTCCCCGATCGACCAGGCATAGACCAGCTCGTCGAGCGAGAGATAGAAGAGGATCGCCATCGAGGGCAGGAACAGCAGCGCGTAGGCGACGCTGTCGATGATGCCCTTTGTCCGGTCGCTGAACTTGTCCCAGAAGATGTCCGTGCGTACATGCGCGCCCTTCTGCAGGGCGAGCGCTGCGCCGAGCATGAACAGCGAGCCGTAGGACATGACGGTGGTTTCGAGCGCCCAGTCGGTCGGACGATCGAGGACATAGCGCATGAACACCTCGACGGTGTTCGCCGCCACCAGCGGAACGACCAGCAATGCAAAGGCGTGGCCGGTCCACCAGGTGATCCGGTCGATGATCCGGATCACGCGCACGTAACCCGGCAGCGGATCGCTCATCTCGGCTTCAGATCGCCGTTCGCTACCGCGTCATCGACCCGGATGCGGCACGCCTCAGTGTTCTGGCCAGTAGTAGTTCGCGCCCAGCTCGTACGGGGCGTAGACGTTGCGTCTTGCCGGCACCACCCTCGAGGCGAAGGCCCGCTGCGACTCGTAGACTTTCTTGAAGAACGGGTTCTTCGCCGATTCTTCCTTCGCGATCTGGTCCCACGATTCGAGGGTCTTCTTCAGGATGTCAGGCGGAGTTCGCTCGATCCTGACGCCGTGCTTTTCCCGCAGCTCCACCAGCGCCTCGGCATTGAGCTTGTTGGAAACGAGCTGGGAGCGCAGCGTGGCGTCGATGGCCGCGGAACGGACGATTTCCCTCAGATCCGCCGGCAGCTTCTTCCATACCTCGCCGTTGACAAGCAGTTCCACCACGGTGGCCGGCTCGTGCATCGAGGGCATGTAGGCGTACTTCCAGACGGTGTGGAAACCGATCTTCATGTCTTCGGCCGGACCGACGAACTCCGCGCACTCGATCACGCCTCGCTGGCCGGCTGGAACGATCTCTCCGCCCGGCACGTTCACAGGATTCATTCCCGACTTGCTGAACACCTCGGCGGTGATGCCGGTTTCGCGGCACTTGCGGCCCTTCAGGTCCTCCCAGTCCTTCACCGGTTTCTTGAACCAGCCCAGGATCTGGTTCGCGACCGAACTCATCGGCATCACCACGACGTTGCGCTTGAGTTCGTTCTGGTAGAACTCCTGATACAGCGCCAGCCCGCCGCCCTCGTGGATCCACGTCATGTAGTCGAGCATGTCCATACCGAAGGGGCCGCCCGGGGCCGGACCGAACAAAGTAGCCGCGCGGTTCTTTCCCAGCCAGTAAGCGGGGGCGGTGTGCCCGCCGTCGATGACACCCTTGTGCACGGCGTCCAGTATCTCGAAGGGCGGTACCACGGCGCCGGGAGGCAGCATTTCGATCTGCAGCCGACTGCCGCTCATCGCCTTGACCCGCTCGGCGAAGTACTTGGAGTTCTCGAAGAGCAGGCTCGACACCGGGAACGCCGATTCGAAGCGCAGCTTGGTCGCTGTCTGCGCGGAGGCGGCCGCGGGAACAGTCGCCAGTACACATGCGGCAGCCAGGATTCGCGTGAACTTCATGACTTCCTCCCGTCTGATTGTTGTCAGTGGCCCGAGCCTGCGTGCCGCGCCCGGCCCGGAGCGGCCTGAACCGTTGCCAGCCCTAAGAGGGCAGAATGACCCCTTTGCCCGAGGTCTGCCTGTCGAAGAGTTTGTACGCTTCCTCGGCCTGCTCAAGCTTCCAACGGTGGGTGAACAGCCGGTCGAGGTCGACTTCGCGATCCGCCACGTATCGGGCGCAGTCCGCCTGTCCCACCGTGGAGAAGGTCCACGATCCGATGATGGTGACCTGCCGCCGGAGCATGTCGTTGCTTACATCCAGCGTGACCGTGTCGCCCTCGCCGACGAAACAGGCCTTGCCCCAGGTCCGTACGCACTTCACCGCCTGGGCGCGCGCTTGCGGCGACGAAGACGCATCAAGCGAGGCGTGCGCGCCGCGCCCGTGCGTCAGGTCGCGAATCGCCTGGACCACGTTCTCCGTTCTCGCCGGGTTGATCAGGATCTCGGCGCCGAATTCCTTCGCCCGAGCCAGCCGCTCCTCACCGGTGTCGAGCGCGATCACCCGGGCCCCCATCTCCGCGGCAAGCAGCGTCGCCGACAATCCTACCGGCCCCTGCCCGAAGATGGCGATGGTCTGGTCACCGAGCAGGTCCAGCCGGTGCAGCGCGCCCCAGGCGGTGCCGGTGCCGCAGGAAATGGCGGCCCCCGCCTCGAAAGACAGTTCGTCTGGCAGCGGCACCAGCGTGCGCGCCGGGCACTTCATGTAGCGGGCGTGCGCGCCGTGGCCGGTGGCGCCGTAGACTTCCTTCACGCCCTCGACGCAGAGCTGCATCCAGCCGGTATTGCAGTGCTCGCATGCGCCGCAGCCACGGTAGTGGTGCTGCATTGCGCGCATGCCGACCTTCGCCTGGTTTTCCGGCACGCCGGGCCCGACCGCTGCCACTACCCCGCAGGGCTCGTGCCCGGCGATCAGCGGTCCGCTGATCTTGCCCAGGCCGAGCGAAGACGCGCCGCCCACGGCGCGGTAGAACTTCAGGTCGCTGCCGCACATGCCGGAGGCCTTTATCTCCAGCACTACCTCGCCCGGTCCCGGGGTGGGGTCGGCGAAGTCCATGATCTGCAGTTTGCGGTCGCCGTGAAATACCACGCCTTTCATCTCTCTCCTCCGTTCTTGCAAGCCGCTTCTGGCTTCAGAGGATACTGAGATCGAAACGAAATACCAACAACGGCGGTTTCGTGCCAGGGCAAGGGAGCCGAGCCCGAGGCCCGGCGCTTCGTTGATCTTCATCATCCCGTCGCGAACGACCGGAGGATTGTCGAACGGCTCAGCCTGCAGCGGATCGCGCTCCGGCTCAGGAAACGACTCGACTAAGAGGCCGGCCGGCTGCCCGACGACGGGAATCGAGTGGCGCTAGGTGTGGTCGCGGATCCAGGCGGCCAGCCTGTTCGAGTCCATGGCGCCGGGGTGCCGGACGACCTCCTGGCCGCTCTTGAACAGGATCAGGGTCGGAATACTTCGGATGCCGTATCGGCCGGCCGTCCCGGGGTTCTCATCGGTGTTGAGCTTGGCAAGCCTGACGTTGGGGCTGAGTTGCGATGCAAGTCGCTGGAAGTGCGGGGCCATCGCTCTGCAGGGACCGCACCAGGGGGCCCAGAAGTCCACCACCACCGGGATGCTCGTGCCCTGGATCTGGGCTGAGAAGTCGGCGTCGGTGAGTTCGATCGGTGCGGCCGGGAGAAGCGCCTGTCCGCATTTTCCGCATTTCGGCGCGTCGCCCAGTCTCGCGCCGGGAACACGATTGATCGCGTCGCACTGCGGGCAGGCGATGTGGTGCTGGCAATCCATGGCGGCAGCCTCCGAGGTCTTGGGACTAGATGGAGTCGGCAAAGCGCAGCGCAAGAGCCTGTGGCAAGCTTGAAACTCTTGGAGAACCGGACCCGTGAATCTGCCCGCCTTTACCGACGTCCTCGCGGCACGCAAACGAATCGCGCCTCATCTCTGGCCCACCCCGGTGCATCGCTATGCGCCGCTCGACGCCCTCATCGGCGCACAAGTCTGGGTCAAGCACGAGAACTATCAGCCGGTCGGGGCGTTCAAGGTGCGCGGCGGGGTTAATCTGCTGTCCTCGCTGAGCGACGAGGAGAGGCGGCGTGGAGTGGTCACCGCCAGCACCGGCAATCACGGTCAGTCGATCGCATTCGCTGCGCGGCTCTTCGGGGTGAAGGCCTACATCTGCGTGCCGCACGCTGCCAACCCGGGGAAGGTCGCTGCCATCCGCGGCATGGGCGGTGAGATCGTGGAGCATGGCGACCGTTTCGACGACGCGGCGCGGCATGCCCAACAGCTGGCGCGAGAGAAAGGCTGCCGTTTCATCCATTCTGCCAACGAGCCGCTGCTGATCGCCGGCGTGGCCACCGAGACCCTGGAAATGCTCGAGCAGCAGCCAGGCATAGACACGATCATGGTTCCGGTCGGCTTGGGCAGCGGTGTCTCGGGCGCTTGCATAGCCGCCAAGGCGATCAGCCGGGACATACGGATCATCGCAGTCCAGGCGGCGGCTTCGCCCGCGGTTCACGATTCCTGGCGCAGCGGCAGGATCGAAGTTCGGCCGAACGAAACGTTCGCCGAGGGGCTGTCGACCGGCGAAGCGGCGGAAATGACGCTGGAGATCATGAGCCGCCATCTGGATGACTTCCAGCTGGTATCCGAAGAGGAGATTTTTCAGGGAATGATCTGGTGGGTCGAGCGCTGCCACACGCTGGCCGAGTCTGCCGCGGGGGCGGTGCTCGCCGCGGCCTACCGGTCGCGCAGTTCGCTCAAGGGCCGTACGGTGGGACTCATCTGCAGCGGCGGCAACACCAGCGTCGCGCATCTGAAGGAAGCGCTTGGCCGTCACCGCGGGTGATGGCCTTCTCCGAGAGCACACAGACCGCGTCCAGGGCCCCCGGCAAACAATGCCGGCTCGTCCTCAGGACTGGATGGACAGCGACTTGGTCACTGTCGCGGTCGCCGCCAGTTGTTCACCGCTGACGGCGAGCCGCCAAGCCTCGCTACGGATGAAGGCGATACTCACTCCACGACGGATGACTTCCGCTCGCAGTTCCACTTCCTCGCCCTTAGGCACCGGGCGCAACAGTGCCACGTGCATGTCGTGCGTCACGGCAAGTTCCTCCGGCTTGAGGACCGTCACCAACGCCAGAAAGCTGGCGGCATCCATCAGCCCGTAAAGCACGCCGGCATGCAGTACGCCGCCCATGCTAAGTGCGTTGCCGTCGACCCGGAACCGGGCGACCGCCTTGCCGGGCTCCTGACGGTGCAGCGCGAGCCCGGCGAAGCGATGGAAGGGGTGTCCGAGCACGAACTCGTTCACCCGCTGGATCTGCCCGGGGTCCCCGGCGACGATGGTCATCAGAATAGGCCGAACAGTGTTGACTACCTGACGTATGGATCCCGCCGCCCGCGATTGGTTCCACGGACCCGTGTGGCGAATATAGAATGCAGGCACAGTCGCCGGCGAGCGACGGATCTCGGGAGAGCCAATGCAAAAATACCTCATGTATGTCGGCGGCGAGTGGGTGTCGCCGTCTTCCGGCGAGTGGTTCGAGAGCTACAATCCGTTCACCGGAGAGCCGTGGGCCATGATTCCGCGGGGCAACGCGCAGGACGCCGACAACGCGGTGCGCACCGCGCATGCCGCGTTCACCGAAGGCCCGTGGCCGCAGATGACCCCGACGCAGCGCGGCGCCCTTCTGCGCAAGCTCGGGGACCTGGTGGCCCAGAATGCCCAGCACCTCGCGGAGGTCGAGGTGCGCGACAACGGCAAGCTGATCGCCGAGATGGCCGCGCAACTGAGCTACTGCCCGCAGTGGTACTACTACTTCGGGGGGCTGGCCGACAAGGTCCAGGGAGCGGTCATCCCGCTGGACAAGAAGGGGTACTTCAACTTCACCCGCTATGAGCCGCTCGGGGTCGTGGTGGCGATTACGCCCTGGAACTCGCCACTGATGCTCACCGCGTGGAAGCTCGCGCCGGCACTGGCAGCCGGCAACACAGTGGTCCTCAAGCCTTCGGAATTCACTTCGGCTTCGGTCCTGGAGTTTGTCAAGCTGGTGGAGCAGGCGGGGATTCCCGCGGGCGTGGTCAACGTCGTGACCGGTTACGGCAAGGAAGTAGGCATGCCGCTGGTGGAGCATCCGCTGACGCGCAAGATCGCGTTCACCGGCTCGGATGCGACCGGGCGGTTGATCAACGAAACAGCGGCGCGCGGCTTCAAGAAAGTAGGGCTGGAACTGGGCGGCAAATCCCCCAACGTCGTGTTCGACGACGCCGACATGGAGGATGCGGTGAACGGGGCGGTTTCCGGCATCTTCGCTGCCACCGGGCAAACCTGTATCGCTGGCTCCAGGCTGTTGCTGCAGGAGTCGATCCATGACGTCTTCGTGGACAAGCTCCTTGCCTTGGCCCGGACTGCCAGGATGGGCAACCCGATGAGCCTGGAAACCCAGGTCGGCCCGGTTACCACTCAGCCGCAGTACCAGAAGGTGCTGTCGTATATCGACGTGGCGAAATCCGAGGGCGCGATGCTGCGTCTGGGCGGGGGGCCGGCAAAACGCCCGGAGTGCGGCAAAGGCTGGTTCGTCGAGCCGACGATCTTCACCGGCGTGGACAATCGCATGCGAATCGCGCAGGAGGAAGTTTTCGGACCGGTACTGTCGATCATACCCTTCAAGGACGAGGACGATGCGGTGCGAATCGCCAACGACGTGCGCTTCGGGCTCGGAGCCGGAGTGTGGACTCGAGACGTGGGCCGCGCGATCCGCATGTCGGAGCGCATCCAGTCCGGCACCGTATGGGTCAACACCTATCGTGCAGTGAGTTTCATGTCCCCCTTCGGCGGATTCAAGGACTCGGGAGTGGGTCGGGAGAACGGGCAGGCGGCGATCTACGAGTACCTGCAGATGAAAAGCGTGTGGATCAACGCAGGAGTGAAGACCGCCAATCCCTTCGTGATGCGCTGAGGTCTGCCGCTCTCGGTCCGTGGTCGCGTTTTGTCCGGATCAATGCAACGCGGATGCGGAACTGCGTTCCCGGCCTTCTCCGCCCCTAACTGTCCGCCGGCACGGCGTAACGGTTGATCTTGACCTCGCGCCCGCTGAGGACCACGTCGTAGATCCCGGGTTCGTTGACCAGAACCTGCTCGGTGCGCTTGCGCACCGACAGGCCGCGCGCCGAGTATCCGTTGGCGTGTTCCCAGAAGTGATCGACTATCCTGCGGGCCCAGTCGCCTTGTACCAGAGGGATGCTGGACGAGCCGACGACTGCGAGCGGAAACACTTTGCGGTACCCCAGAAGCTCATGGTCGAGTTGCAGGTACTCGAATCCGAACAGGTAGCCGACCAAGGGCATCGCCTGTCCGTTGACCTGCGCGACCTGGCCTTGCACCGTCACGCGCGCGAGTATGGTCTCGGAAACCGGTCGTGACGCAACCGCGAGTGTCACCAGCGCCGACAGCACGGCCGCGGTCGCCAGTGCGTAGACAGCGTCACGCAGTCTCGATATCGGGCCGCCGGTATTCAGGCCCAGCACGCGTCCCATCAGCCAGGCGAATCCTGCCCATGCGATCAATGCCACGCCCACCAGGAATTTCTCGACATTGGTCTGCGGGTTCCAGGCCCCGCTCTGGATCAACACGGTCAGAGTCACGATCACGAAGGCCGTGATCCCCACACCTGCCCAGACCCATCGGGTGTAACGCCACCAGTCGGGTTCGATCTCGGGGCTGAAGAAATTACGCAAACGCACGTGCCATGGAATGCCCAGCGGCTTGCCGCAATGTTCGCATTCGGCGCCGGAAACAACCGCGGTGCGTTTGCACGTAGGGCACTGCATGACCCAGTGCCGGGCCAGACCGGCGCTGGCGCTGCTTATGTCGAGCACGATCCTGGTCGCCGGCGCCACGACCAGATAGGCCACCATCAGGACCCCGACCCAGAAAGTCACCGATGCGGCGAAGCCAAGCGACGATCCGAGAGTGTTCTCTATGGTCTGCAGCAGGAGTGAAAGCATGGCTGCGCGGCGCGGACAACCAGCCCGCAGCATAGCATGGCGTAGGTGCCGGTGTGCTAGGTAAAACTGTCGCCGATCAACGACTTAACCTGAGCCGATGCCTCTCCAGCCGCGCGCCGACCGGCATCGATCGCCTCTGTCGCGCGGTGGAAATCCATCAGAGCGAGATGCGACAGGCGGGGGGCGACCAGGACGTCGGCCGGCTCTCCCGCCAGGCGGCTACGGGTTATTCGAACCTGCATGATGTTGATGCTTGCGGCAAGGACATCGAGCAGTGAAGGCATGTCGTCCTTGCCTGCAGAGCTCAGTGCGGACGCGATGCCCACCTGGATGTGTTCGAGTATGGTCGCCGGCTTCTTCTCTTTCGTTCGGCTCGCGCAACCGTTGGATTTATCGCGGCGCCGGACGAGGTCGGTGTTCAGATCCACCGCGATGACCACATCCACCCCCAGCGCGCGGGCGAGCGAAACCGGCACCGGGTTGACCAGCCCGCCGTCCAGCAGAAGCCGGCCGTCCTGCTCGAAAGGCCTGAACAGACCCGGAAGGGAAATGGACGCGCGCACAGAGTCGAACACCGAGCCTTCCATCAGCCAGACCTCGCGACCCGATTCAAGTTCGGTCGCCACTGCGCCGTACTTGCGCTCGAGTTCCTTGATGCCGCGATCCTTGAACTCGCTGCGAAAGAAGTCGATCAGCTTCGTGCCCTTGATCAGCCCGCCGTTCATGGAAACGTCCAGGAACCCGACCACGTTTTGCCAGGTCAGGCCGCGTGCCCAGCGCTCGAGCCGCTCCAGTTCTCCTGCGGCATAGGCCGCGCCGACCAGTGCGCCGATCGAGGTTCCGCATACGATGTCGGGAGCAATGCCCGACTCCTCGAGCGCGCGGATAACCCCGATGTGGGCCCAGCCGCGCGCCGAGCCGCTGCCCAGCGCGAGGCCGATCCTGGGTTTGTTTTTTCGCTTCATTTTCGCCGAGAGCTGCGCCGGAATCAGTTCCCGGGGGGCTGGGATTATACGGGAGGGCCTCCATCTGTCCGGTGCTTGAACAGCTTGCCTTGGAGTGTCCGGGGCGAACGACGGTTCGGTCCGCGAAGTGGCTGCGGGTCCTGTACGTCCCGGGTCGGCAATCGGCCGACTTCGCCGGCGACGCCGGCGCCATCTCACCTACAATTCGCGGGACGGGCCATTCCCCTTTGCAGAATGGCCCGACGATGAACCAGATACCGAGGGCATGCCCTGTGACAGAACTGCTGTTCTATCAAGACGCATACCTCAGGACCTGCGAGGCGCAGGTCTTGCGGGTCGACGAAACCGGCATCGTGCTCGACCGGACGATCTTCTATCCGATGGGTGGAGGGCAGCCGGGCGACACCGGCAGCCTGCGCACCGAGGATGGCCGCGAGGCGAAGATTGCCGATGCACGCAAGGGGGCGCAGTCCGGGGAGGTCCTGCACGTTCCGGCTCCCGGTGGTGCGCCGCTGCGGGCCGGCGACCGGGTGATCGCTACGATCGACTGGGACCGGCGCCACCATCACATGCGCGTGCACACTTCTCTGCACGTGCTGTCCGCCGTCATTCCTGCGGGAGTCACCGGCGGTTCGGTGCGTTACGACTCGGGACGGCTTGACTTCGACCTGCCTGAGGTTTCTCTCGACCGGCTTGAAGTCGAGGACAGGCTCAATCGCCTGATCTCCGGCAATCATGCGGTAGCGCCGCGATGGATTACCGACGGGGAGCTGGACGCGCGGCCTGAACTGGTGAAAACCATGAGCGTCGCGCCGCCGCGTGGTCTGGGCCGGGTGCGGCTGCTCGAGATAGCCGGCGTCGACCTCCAGGCATGCGGCGGCACCCATGTGGCCAACACCGGCGAGATCGGGCTGGTGAGCGTTCTGAAGATCGAGAACAAGGGCGCACACAACCGGAGAGTCACCGTTGCGCTGCGAAGCCTGGAGACGAGCCGCGGGTGACGGCAGACGAATGACAGAAAGCGAAACGGGCGAGCGGATGGCCGCCCGCTCGTTTTTTCCGCTTTCTTCCGTTCCCGGGACACAGGGCCCGGGTTATGTGCCGGTTGAGGGCAGGTTATGCCCGCAGGGGCCGCACTTCCGCCAGCTTCGGCACGCGTCTGGGCAGCACGTCCTTCAGCCTGCCGCGCGCTTCCCTCAGCAGCCTCTCGGTCGCTTCCCAGTCGATGCAGGCATCGGTGACCGAGACCCCGTACTTGAGCTGTTTGAGGTCGGGCGGGATGGACTGGTTGCCCGAGTGAATGTTGCTCTCCAGCATCGCTCCGACAATCGACTGGTTGCCTTCAATGATCTGGTGCACGCAGTCGTTCATTACCAGCGGCTGCAGGTTGTGGTCCTTGTTCGAATTGGCGTGGCTGCAGTCCACCACGATGTTCGCTGGCAGCCTGTTCTTCGCCAGCTCCTTCTCCACGACTGCGATAGTCACCGAATCGTAGTTCGGCCCCTTTGAGCCGCCACGCAGGACGATGTGACCATAACGGTTGCCCGCGGTGCGGATGACAGCGACTTGCCCCTGCTGGTTTATACCCAGGAAACTGTGCGCCCGCGACACCGACAGCAGCGCATTGATCGCCACCGCCAGCCCGCCGTCGGTGCCGTTCTTGAACCCTACAGGGGTCGACAGTCCGCTTGCCATCTCGCGGTGAGTCTGCGATTCGGTGGTCCTTGCCCCGATGGCGCTCCAGGTAACGAGGTCGCCCAGGAACTGCGGGCTGATCGGATCGAGCGCTTCGGTCCCCGCCGGCAATCCCAGCTCGTTGACGTCGGTCAGCAGCTTGCGCGCCAGCTTGAGACCGAAGCCTACGTCGAACGAGTCGTTCATATGCGGATCGTTGATCAGACCCTTCCAGCCGGTCGTGGTGCGCGGTTTCTCGAAGTACACGCGCATGATCACGAACAACGTGTCGCTCACCTCATCGGCCAGCTTTTTGAGACGCTTCGCATAATCCATGGCTGCTGCCGGATCATGAATCGAGCAGGGACCGACCACGACCATCAGTCGATGATCCTTGCGGTCGAGAATCCGCTCGACAATATGCCGGCTTTCGAGGACGGTCAGTTCCGCCCGGTCGGTCAGCGGCAGGGCGCGCTTGATATCCTCAGGTGTCGCCAGGACTTCCTGGGCGACGACGTTTACGTTGTATACCAGTTTTTCGTCCATTGCCGACCTCGGCCCGAGATGAAACGGGCCGCTTCCGCGGCCCGTGCCCGGCCATTATCGCGCCAACTCGATCACTGACTCAAGTCCCTGTTGTGCAGAGACAAAGCATCGCGACGTCACTCGCCATGGTCATCTCACCCTGGAGTACGCGGTCGGTGCGAGGAACATGTTTTCGATCTGTTCCACCAGCGGCCCGTTACGTTCGGTTTCCGCGCGCTTCTGGATCCACTCAGGATCGGCCATGAACGCGCCCCACTTCCGCTCGCGCTCCGCCATGTCCTTCCACTCCAGCATGTAATAAAGGGACCGGTTGCTCGGCCCCACCAGCACTGTCCAGAAACCAGCCTGGCGAATACCGTGCTTCTCGAACAGCTCGAGCGTGACGGTCTCGAAGCGCTTGTTCACCTCCGGCAGACGGCCCGGCATGCAGTGGTAAATGCGAAGCTCATGGATCATCGGTCCTCCCAGGTTGTTGGTTCGTCGTCTGGTCCAGTCTTGCCAGCGGCGCCGGCCGGTGAGCCGCACGACCTTCACGCCAATCGGGTGGCTCAGTCAGTCGCCGTCCGTGCCGAAAGTCTGTCGGGCGGCCAGCACCGGTTCGATGGGCAACACGCGAAGGCACCAGGAGCATGGGAGTTTCCCGGCTCGGCACAGCTTCCCTGCCCTTGTTCCAGTTGTGCCTGGTGTTCCTGGCTGGCGGTTCGCAGTCTGTTCTAGCTCCGGCGGAAGCGCGAAGGGCGCTGCGCGCTCTTCCTTGCCGCTTCGGCGCGGTACCAGTCCAACGTGGCGCGGATCGAGTCGTCGAGTGGTGTGGGCGAAAGGCTGAAGGCCTGCTGGAAGCGCCTCGAATCCATGACGAAGTCGCGTTCGAACTGGTAGAGCATTTCCGGCAGCTCCTTCAGGCGCTTGTCGAACAAGGCGAGCACCGACAGCAAGCCGCGACCGGCAGCCATCAGCCTCGGTCTTGTGCCCGCGGCGCGATACACCTTCTCCACGAACTGACGCGCCGTTACCGCTGGCGCCGAGGGGACATGCCAGATGCGCCCGAGTGCCTCCGGGCGCTGCCCCATCGTCACCAGCGCCCTGCCGAAGTCATCGATGTATGTCCAGGTGTGAAGCACGTCCGGATTGCCTATAACCTGCGCCGCCTTGCCGGCGAGAGCGGCCGGGAAGACCCTGCTTCCCATCATCGCGTTCTCGGTCACGTGAGGCCCGAAGAAATCCGAGCCGCGGCCGATGGCCACTTGCACCTTGCCTGCGCGGTGGGCGTCGAGCAAGTCGCGGGCGACCTGGGCGCGGATGCGCCCTTTGTTCGTGACCGCCACGCTCGGCAAGTCTTCGTGCATCGGCACCGCGACTGGCCCGTACATGTACAGATTGTCGCCGTAGATCAATGGCGCGTTCGCGAACGCCGCGCCTTCGGTGATTCCTCTGGCGATCGCCGGAAAGCGGTCCCATTCGGAGTAGGGCAGGCCGATGCAGTGATAGACGCAGGTCGCACCCTCGCATACTTCCCGCGCCTGTGCCGGGTTGGCGGCGTCGATTCCGCCGACTTCGGTCTGCAGGTCCTTCTCGAACCCCGCCCAGCCGGAACGGTTGATGATGCGCACGCGCTTGTCCAGGGCACGCAATGCCCGCATGACCGCAAGCCCGAGCGGCCCGGCGCCGAAGACCACATTCAGCTCTTTCATAACGCGCGCACGGGAACGAAGCGACTCGGCTCGCGGGCCGCACCCAGCGTATTGCGCAGCGGTCTTCCGAAGACAGGAGAGGCTATCTCGAACACGTCCCCCGGCCGGGTCTCGACCTTCCTGGTGAAGCTGCCGGTCGCGGCGCCGTAGAAGTGAACGTGCACATCCCCCGGGATGCGGAACTCCCTGTACTTGAAGTGGTGGTGCTCGAGGTTGGCGACGGAGTGGCACATGTTGTCCTCGCCGGAAAGCCAGTCATCCTCCCAGATGACGGTGTCGCCGCGCAGCAGCCTTGCGTGACCGGATACGCTCCTGGGCAGTTCCCCCAACAGGATCTCCGGACCGTAGGAGCACTGGCGCAGCTTGGAATGGGCGAGATAGAGGTAGTTCTGTCGCTCCATCACGTGGTCAGAGTACTCGTTGCCCAGCGCGAAACCTGCTCGCGCGATCCCGCCGGCATCGTCCACCAAATAGATGCCGACCACTTCCACTTCCTCTCCGCCGTCGAGCGCATGCGCCGGCAACTCCAGCGCCTGCTCGGGCGCAACCGCCCAGCGGCCATTGCCTTTGTAGAACCACTCGGGCGGCGTGCCTATCTCGCCTTCCCTGGGCTTGCCACCTTCCACGCCCCACTTGAACATCTTCATCGAATCGGTCAGCTCGGACTCGTCCTTCTGGATCTTGGCGTGCATCGAATCACGCGCAGCGGCGCTGCCGAGGTGCGAAAGCCCGGTGCCGGTCACCAGCAGGTGATAGGGATCGGGATGATCGAACGGAACGAGAAGCCGCTTCTCGGCCACGACCTCGTCATAGCTTTCGCTGCGGCCGCCGCGCCGGGAGCCGATCAGTGCCTCGAGCCGGACGCCGGTTCGCAGCGCCTCCAGCGCCAGGTCATACAGGCGATTCGCCCCGCCTACCACCTCGAGCTGCTTGCCGTCCTGCGAGACGATACCGACCCGGCGGGCTTCATCCCGTCCGCGGAACTGAACGACTCTCACTGTCCCCCCTTTGCCTATGAATTCTCAGGACCGAAACACAAGACACGAAGGCAAGGAGACAGATTAAGGCAAACCCACCGCGCTGGCACAGAAGCACGAGAAAAAATGCTGAGGTTGCTCTGGTCCTTGCGATCTCCTGGCTCCTCTGTATTGTGGTTCTCTGAATTGTCTCCTGGCGTCTTCGCGCTTCGTTCATGATCTTGACCTGCCGGCGCCCAAGACAGCGAGAATGTTACACCCGCCTTATACTTGAACCCGCGGCGGAGGACTCAATGAAAGCAAGAATCAACGGTATGCGGATCAACTACGAGATCGAAGGCTCGAGCGGGCCGTGGGTCACCTTCAGCCACTCGCTGGCTTGCAATCTGCGAATGTGGGACGAGCAGGCCGAGTTGCTGCGAAGGAACTACCGGGTGCTGCGCTTCGATACCCGCGGCCATGGCGGGAGCGATGCCCCGACCGGCGCCTACACGCTCGCTCAGCTCAGCGAGGATCTCAAGGCATTGCTCGAGTCTGTCGGTATCGGCCAGACGCACTTCGTCGGGCTGTCGATGGGCGGGATGATCGGCATGACCTTCGCCCTCAGCTATCCCGGGATCTTCAGGACGCTGGCGCTGTGCGATACCTCCAGCCGTGTTCCACCGGAGGCACAGCCGGTGTGGGACGGGCGCATCAAGACCGCACAGGAGCAGGGAATGGAACCGCTGGTCGAGCCGACGCTGCAGCGTTGGTTTACGGAACCTTTTCGCAACCTGCGCCCGGACATGATGAAACGGGTCGGAGAAATGATCCGGGCGACCCCGGTCCCCGGCTATGTCGGCTGCTGCCACGCCATCCCCAGGATCAACCTCACGGAAAAGCTGGGCGCGATCGACATCCCGACGCTCATCATCGTCGGCGATCAGGACGTCGGCACGCCGGTGGCGATGTCCGAGGCGATTCACGATGCCATTCCGGACTCGGAGCTCGTGATCCTCAAGAACGCCTCGCATCTCTCCAATCTCGAGCAGCCCGAGGATTTCAATACCGCTCTGGATCGTTTTCTGGCCGCGCATTGAAAGCTGACTGCGGGAGCTCCACGACCTGAACGTTTCTGGCCGGATGTCCCAGGATCTTGCGCAGGAGCTTGTAGCTGTCTGCGTCGAACGCCAGGTCGTTCCGGGTTTCAGGCAGTTCGAACACCTCGGGCTCCGAATCTGCAGTCCCGAGGTAGGCCCAGCGGTCGAAGACGTGCAACTGCGACCTGCCTGAGTAGGGATCCGTTTCGCGGACCCCGATCCGGCCTTTGAACGGCCATCGCTGAATCCGAAGCGGAGCAAGGGCAGCGGCAAGCCGTGCGGCGTGGACGCGCTCGGTTTCCTTATCGACGCACAGGCCGCGGCAGTGCTTGAGCGGGTAGTTGTAGCAGGGGCCGCTGCCGGAATCGAGTCCCAGCGCTATCAGGCACAGGCCATGCTCGCCGGCGAGTCCACGCAAGGCGTTGTTGGCCACAGTCTTTGACCGGAACATCCCGAACAAGTCCCGCGAGTCGGCCAGATCCACCGCTGAGGCCTCGATCAGCATCGGTCTAGAGGGCCCATCAAGCGCATTCCAGCGAAAGGCGAGCACCTCGCCGCCGCGCGGCCTGCGGTTGTACAGCGGTCGCAATTGCCTCAGCAGCCTTGCTTCTTGAATGGCCGCGCCGATTTCCCCCGCCGTCTCCACCCAGTCGATTCGTCGCACCCGCCTGGCGATCTCCTTGTCACGGTGATCGCCGCCGCCGATATGCGCCAGCACGCGAGTACGGAGGCTGCTGCTCTTGCCCAGGTAGAGGGCCTCGTTGTGCTCGCCGTAGAAAACGTAAATGCCCGCGCTGTCGGGGATATCCTCGAGCGCGTCGGATTCGAGACCGGGCGGCAATGCCGGCGCGCGCAGCAGCTCCTCGGCCTCGGCGCGGATGACTTCGGCCCCGAGGCTGTCGTGTATCTGCCGGGTGAACTGCCATAGCACCCGCGCGTCGGCGAGCGCCCGATGCCTGTGCTCGCACGCCAGGCCGTGGCGTTCGATCAGGGTATCGAGGTTGTGCCGCCGTTCGTGCGGATACAAGCGGCGCGACAGGCGCACGGTGCACAGCACCTGAGCGACATAGCGGTACCCCAGGCGGCGGAACTCGTGGCGCAGGAAGCCGTAGTCGAAGCGGGCGTTATGGGCAACCAGGACCTTGCCTTGAAGCCGGGCGTACAACTCCGGCGCAAGCTGTTCGAAGCCCGGGGCGCCCGAGACCATTTCGTCGGTAATCCCGGTGAGATCCTGGATTACAGGCGGGATTCGTCTCATCGGGTTGACCAACGAGCTCCATTCTCCCACCAGGCGGCCGCGGTCCACCTCGACCAGCCCGATCTCGGTGATGCGGTCGTAATTCGGGATCGCCCCGGTGGTCTCGACATCCAGGAAAACCAGTGGTCGGTCGAGCATCGCGTTTCAGATTCCGGGTTGCGATGCGAAATGACGATTCATTTGCCGTACATTCTAACGAGTCGTCCGAGTTCTCTGGCTATACTTGCAGCAAACCTGAACGGAGGAGATGCATGCGACACGTTTCAGTGCGGGCCGCCGTTTGCCTTGCAGCGGCCTGCTTCACCCTAAGCGCCGCCGCTCACCAGGAGGGCGAAATCGGGGCGGACCTCGATGCGCTCGCTTGCAAGCATCCTCCTGCCGACGCGGTCGGCCGCCTTCCCGACCTGCTCCAGCCGCTTGCGCAGTTGACGTGCGCGCCCAGCGGCCAGCTCATCGTGGCGCATGAAGACTGGGTCTGGCGTTACCCGGCGAGCTACTTCACCGTGCCACTCATTGCGGCCTACAGCCCCATCGAGTCCCGTGCCGAGACAGGGCCGCGCTACTTTACGGCGCTTGCGGTGGAAGAACTGACCGCTGAGGCGGGGAAACGGCAGAACGAGGCTCTTGGCAAAGCGTTGCCGAACTACCGGACCGAACCGCCGCCCGCGCGGGTACTGCGCATGGTGGCGACCAACGAGCTCGGGCACCGCTTCGAGGTGTACTTTCCAATGACCGATGCGAACAATGGGTGGGGCGCGATCTGTGCGCCCGACTGTGCGCCGGAGATGCTGTTCATGATCTACAGGAAACAGTAGAGGCCGCGATGCAACTGACCGTGCAGGCAATTCTTCCCAGGGACTTCCGCAACGCAACGCTGATCGGCAGGGCGTGGATTCCCGGTCGCGACGCCGGCCCGAGTCCGGTGGCCATCCAGAACGGGCGGGTCTATGACCTCGCCCGCGCCGTACCGACATCGAGCCAGTTGCTCAATGCCGCCGATCCGGTCGGGGTGGTGCGCGAAGCTCTCAGAAGCCGCTGGACCAGGGCCATAGGGCAGGTCGAAGCTCTGCTCGATAATTCCCACGCCGAACGGCGCGACCCGGCCGAACCCTATTTCCTGACGCCATGCGATCTGCAGGCTTTGCGCGCCTGCGGCGTGACCTTCGTTTCGAGCATGCTGGAGCGGGTGATCGAAGAGCATGCCAAGGGAGACGCCGGGAAAGCGGATGAAATCCGCCAGGCGATCGGCGAAGAAATCGGCGCAAGCATCCGCACGGTGAAGCCGGGCTCGCCTGAGGCCACGCGACTCAAGGAGTCGCTGATCCGGCGCGGTCTCTGGTCCCAGTACCTCGAGGTGGGCATCGGGCCCGATGCTGAAGTCTTTAACAAGTCCCAGCCGATGTCCGCTGTCGGGGTGGGCGCGGAGATCGGCGTCCGCGCCGACTCTTCCTGGAGCAATCCCGAGCCGGAGGTGGTGTTGGCGGTGAACCGCGCGGGAACGGTCGTGGGTGCAACGCTGGGCAACGACGTCAACCTGCGAGATTTCGAGGGGCGCAGCGCTCTGCTGCTCGGCAAGGGAAAGGACAACAACGCCAGCTGTGCGATCGGCCCCTTCGTCCGCCTCTTCGACGAGCGATACGGAGTGGACGACGTGCGCTCGACCAGAATCGAGATCCAGGTCAGTGGCACCGACGGCTACCGGCTCGAAGGCAAGAGCGACCTCAAGCAGATCAGCCGCGACCCGCTCGATCTGGTATCGCAGGCGGTCAATCGCACGCACCAGTTCCCGGACGGGATGATGCTGTTCCTCGGCACCCAGTTCGCGCCCATCCAGGACCGTCACGAGAAGGGCAAGGGCTTCACTCACCGGGTGGGGGACGTGGTCACCATCCGCGCCGAGAAACTGGGCGCCTTGGTGAACCGCGTCAACCACTGCGACCAGATCGCACCGTGGACTTACGGCGTGGCCGACTTGATGAACAACCTGGCGAGGCGGGGGCTGTTATAAACAACGGCGCGAGGCGAGAGGCACGAGCGCGGGGCGGGGGCGCACGTCACAACTCGTCCATGAACTTCGCCATGCGCCGCCGGGTTGCCTGGTCCGGCAATCTCCCCGTGCCTGCGCCCATATTGTGACTCCGGCTCACGTTGATCGCTGCTGCGCAGC